>MDTF01009347.1_pt1 | contig 18920 bp, 19 predicted proteins | sample 811191 | NCBI WGS metagenome assembly MDTF01 (sample SAMN05326649, study PRJNA326480) | marine metagenome | isolation source: seawater | place: Southern Ocean | collected 2011 | reverse complement strand
GATTATTGCAACACCGTTATAACTTTTTTGACCAAAAACGTGACTTTCATAATCAAGTGCTGAAAAATCATCATAAGGAAAAGTCTCATCTTGAGTTTTAATTTCCTGCATCATGACAATGTCAGGAGAAAATTTTTGCAAATACTCCTTAATATTTTCAATTCGCGCTCTTACAGAGTTAACATTCCAGGATGTGATAATCATTATATGGAGAATGAAACGCCACAACCGCAAGAAGATTTGCTTTGTGGATTTGATATTTTGAATTGGTCACCAATTAATTCAGAAACAAAATCAACTTCTGAGCCCTTTAATAAGTCAGCTGAAGCTTTATCAATTAGAATATTTTCAAATTTTAGGTCATCTGATGCTAAAACGTTATCAAAAGTAAATTCATACTGATATCCAGAACACCCACCACCCTTGATAGCGATTCTAAAAAACGATCCTTTATCTTTTTGAGATAACAAATTATTAATCTGTTTTATTGCTTTATCTGTAAATTTAATTTCTTTAATCATATAACAACACTGATATTAGTAATATAATATCAATTTAATTAATTTAAAGTATGAATAAATACTCAAATTTAGGGTTGTTTAAAAGCAAAGGTCGATTTTTTAAGGAGCCTAGCTCACTTTATAGAACCCCTTTTCAGAGAGATAGAGACAGAATTATTCACAGCGCTTCTTTCAGGAGATTAAAGCATAAAACTCAAGTATTTGTTAATACAGAGGGAGATCACTATAGAACTAGAATTACTCATTCATTAGAAGTTGCACAAATTGCACGATCTATAGCCAAACATTTAAATTTAAATGATGATCTAGCTGAAACTTTAAGTTTAGCACATGACTTAGGGCACACTCCATTTGGTCATGCTGGTGAGCATGCTTTAAATGATTGTATGCAAAATTATGGTGGTTTTGATCATAACTTGCAAACATTAAGAATTGTCATGTTCCTTGAAAATAAATATTTAAAATTTAAAGGTTTAAATTTAACTTATGAAACATTGGATGGTTTATTAAAACATAATGGGCCGGTTAAAGATAATTTTAAAATAAAAAGAATTATAGGAATTAAGAATATAAGTAACAAAATAAAACTTTACCATTCTCCATTATTAGAGGCACAAATATCATCAATATCTGACGATATAGCTTATAACAACCACGATATTCAGGATGGTATAAGAGCTAAGTTATTTAGATTAAACGACCTTACCGAAATTAATTTTTTTAATGATATATATAAATCTCATAAAAAAAATATTAAAAGTAAAAATAACGATATTTTGATATATCAAATAATCAGAGACTCAATAAATTTAATGGTTAAAGATTTGATTAATAATACAATTAAAAATTTGAAAAATAAAAAAATTAAAACTTTAAAAGATATATATATACTGGATGAAAATTTGGTTTGTTTTTCTAATAAATTTAATAAAATTGAAGGTGAAATCAAATCGTTTTTAAGAGAAAAAATGTATAATAATAAAAGTGTACAAATTAAAAATAACCAAGGAAAAAAAATAATCAAAAATTTATTTAAAATCATATCTAAAAAACCTAATATTTTTTTAAATAGTGATGAATTAAAAAAAGATAAATTTAGAACAATTGCAGATTTTATTTCAGGTATGACGGATAGATATGCAATAAATCTTTATAAAAAAAATAAATGAATATTTTTGAAACATACTTAAAAAAAATTAAATTATTAGTAATTGATTTAAAAAAAAACAGTTTATTGGAAGCTCCAGATATTTTAGATGGTATTAATGTTGATATACCCCCATTAAATTTCAATTGCGATATATCAACGAATGTTGCCATGTTTCTGTCAAAAACTAACAAAAAACCCCCAATGATTTTAGCCGAAACAATAATAAAACATTTTAAAGATATTAACATAGAAACAATTTCGATAGCAAAACCTGGCTTTATTAATATTAAATTTAAAATGAATTTTTGGAATATTTTTTTAAAAGAAATAATCAAAAATCATGAAATTTATGGATCCAATAAAAAAAATAAAAAATCTTATTTAGTTGAATTTGTTTCTGCAAACCCGACAGGACCTTTGCATGTTGGTCATTGTAGAGGCGCCATTCTTGGTGACGTTATCTCTAATATATTAATTTTTAATAACCACAAGGTAACAAAAGAATATTATGTTAATGATCATGGTAATCAAATTATTAACTTTACAAAGTCTGTTTTTTTTAGAGCGAGACAAATATTAAAAAAAGAAGATTTTCCGATTAATAACCCAGATTTATATCCAGGTGATTATTTGATTAAAATCGCAAAAAATATTATGGACGAAAATAAAGACCTTAAATTTGATAATTTTGATTCTATTTCAAATAAATTGTCATTACTTTCAGTCAAAGAATCATTAAAATTGATCAAATTAAATCTTAATAATCTTGGAATTAAACATGATAATTTTTATAGTGAAAGTGAAATTGTTAATAATAACGAGGTTCTTAATTCAATTAATATTTTAAAAAAAAAAGATTTAATTTACAAAGGTCAATTAAAGCCACCAAAAGGTGAGGATAATAAAAATTGGGTACCGAGAAATCAATTATTATTTAAATCAACATTATTTGGAGATGATAAAGATCGAGCTTTACAAAAATCAGACAATACATGGACTTATTTTGCAAGTGATGTTGCTTACCACAATATTAAAATTGAAAGAAAATTTGATTATTTAATTAATATTTTAGGTGCGGATCATGCTGGTTATATTAAAAGAATTACTTCTGCTGTAGAGGCACTTTCTGGAGATAAAAATAAACTTTTTTGTAAAGTTAGCCAATTAGTAAAACTTATTAAAGACAATAAACCATTTAAAATGTCTAAAAGAAAAGGTGATTATATCACAGTAGAAGATTTAGTGAACGAAGTAGGAAAAGATGCAACAAGATTTATCATGTTAAGTAGGAGCAGTGATGTGGAGCTTGATTTTGATTTTAGTAAAGTCATAGAAAAGTCAAAAGACAATCCCCTATATTATGTTCAATACTGTTACGCTAGAATTGCATCTGTTTTTAGACATGTTCAAAAAAATATAAAAGATGAAATTCATATTGAAGAATATAACTTTACTTATACACATGACGAAATGAAAATAATTAAAAAAATTTCTCAATGGCCAAAATGTATAGATGTTGCATCACATAAACTTGAACCACATAGAATTCCAGTTTATCTTTATGAATTATCATCTGATTTTCATTCTTATTGGAATATGGGTAAAGACGACCCAAGCAAAAGATTTATTGGTAAAAATGGAGAAGTTGCTATTGATAAATTGATTTTTTTAAAATCTATTTCAAATCTAATTAAACTCGGCATGAATATAATTGATGTTGATTGTCCAGAAAAAATGTAATGATAAAAGAATTAAAAAATGTTTTTTTTTTAATAATTATTTTTTTATTTATTTTTTTTACGTTTAAATATTATTATTCAGATGAACACAAAAAAAAATCATATCGTTCAAAATCGCTTATATTTAAAAACATTAATAATTATAAATTAGATATTGTAATATTGAAAAGTGATACAATTAACACCATTGAATACATAGAAAATATCAAAAGTGATAAAAAAAAATTTCATTTTTGGAAATTATTAAAAATTAATGAATAACAGGCGAGCTTTTATAATTGGTTTAAAATCTACAATTCTTACCAAAAAAGAATTTTTTTTATTAAAAAAATATAAACCGTGGGGGGTAATTCTGTTTTCTAGAAATATTAAAACCATTAAGCAGACTAAAAATTTAACAACAAGTATAAAAAATTTATTTAAAGATAATAATTATCCAATTTTAATTGATCAAGAAGGGGGTAGAGTTGACAGATTTGGTAAACTAATTAATACATCTTTATTTACGGGTGAATTTTTTGGAAATTTATATAAAAAGAATAACAAAAAATTTAAGTTGTATTATGAACTTTTCATTAGACAAACTTCATTTATGCTAAAACAAACAGGAATAAATATTAACACAGTTCCATTGTTAGATGTAAGACGTAAAAAATCAAATAATATTATTGGCAACAGATCGTATAGTTCAAATCACAAAATAGTTAGCAAAATTGGTGATTTTTGTATAAAACATTTTCATAAAAATAATATTGGTACAATTATTAAACATATACCTGGGCATGGTCTCTCTAAAGTTGATAGTCATAAAACAACACCAATTATAAAAGAAAAAATTAGTGTGCTTAAAAAAATTGATTTTTTTCCATTCAAAAATAAAAAAAGTTTCTTTGCCATGACAGCACATATTATCTATGAAAATATTGACAAAACTCTAACAGCAACTCATTCTTCAAAAGTGATAAATATAATTAGAAAAGATATACAATTTAATAATATCTTAATTTCCGACGATATTTCAATGAAAGGACTAAGATATTCATTAAAAGAGAACACAGTAAAATCATTTAAAGCAGGGTGTAATTTAGTTTTACATTGCAATGGAAGGTATGATGAAATGCTTATTGTTGCTAAAAATTCACCTAAAATTGATAAATTTATAATCAAAAAAACATCACAATTTTATAAAATTTTAAGATAGTATTTTTTTTATGGAAGCTATTGATTCTAAAGCATTTAATGTTGATTTAAGTAATTTTAAAGGACCTTTAGACGTATTGCTGGATTTGGCAAAATCCCAAAAAGTTAATCTTGAAAATATATCAATAACTAAACTTGCTGATCAATTTCACAATTTTATTACAAATGAAAAAAATTTGAATTTAGAAATGGCTTCGGAATATCTACTCATGGCTACTTGGCTAACTTATTTAAAATCTAAATTATTATTACCAGAATCTGCCGAAGAAGAATTTAAAGTTCTTGAAGTTGCTGAACAACTAAAACTTCAATTAAAAAAACTTGAACTTATTAGATTATTATCAGATCAAATGTTAAAAAGAAAAAGATTAGGCAGAGATGTTTTTATGAGGGGCATAAAAGGTAATATAAGATCAATTTATAGTTCACAATACTCATTAACATTATATGAGCTTTTAAAAAGTTATTCATCGATTGTTATGACAAGAGATTTTCAGAAAATAAATATACCTAAATTACCAGTATTTACTACAGAAGATGGTATAAAACGTATACGAGAATTTTTTGGAAAACTTTTAGAATGGAAAGATTTGAATGAATTAATACCCCAAAATATTATCCAAGGTAAAAAAAATAGAAAAACTTTTACAGCCGGAATGTTTGCTGGCTCGTTGGAGCTAGTTAAAGAAGGTAATTTATCTATTAAACAAGATAAACTTTTTGATGATATTTTTATTAAGGAGAATAAATGAGCAAATCAAAAAAAATTATTAAAAAAGATAACAATATTGTAAATTTTCCCTCTACATTAAGCCCTATTGAAAGAGAAGTTGAGGCGGTAATTTTTGCAGCTGCTGAACCTTTAGATATAGATACAATTGATTCCAAACTTTCCAAAAAAAATTCAAATGTGGAAAAAATTTTACAAAAATTACAATTAACATATAAAAATAGAGGAATTAATTTAATTTATATCTCAAAAAAATGGTCTTTTAGAACTGCTGAAAATTTATCTAAATTAATGTCTCAACAAAAAACTGTTGAAAAAAAATTATCTAGAGCAGCAATAGAAACTTTAGCTATAATTGTTTATCATCAACCAGTTACTAGAGCTGAAATTGAGGAAATTAGAGGTGTTGCTTTTGGTACAAATACCCTTGATATTTTAATGGAACTTAATTGGGTTAAACCTCTAGGTAGAAAAGATGTTCCTGGCAAACCTATTCAATACGGAACTACGGAGGATTTTTTAAGTCATTTTAGTCTTCAAAAATTAACTGATTTACCAACAGTTGATGAGCTTGGTTCGGCTGGATTAATAGATAGCAGCAATATAGATTCATCTATTTTTGGCTCTGGTAAATTCTTTAAAGAAAAACAAGAAGAAAAAAAAGAGAATATTTATTCAAACATTGATGAAATGCTAAATAGTACCCTGAATAATGATGTGGATTAGTAAATTTACTTTTAAAATTAATTTAAAAAGTATATAAGTTATTTATGAGTATAGGTTTTTGGCAAATTGCAATTGTAGTAATTCTTGTAGTACTTTTATTTGGTAGGGGTAAAATCTCTAGTTTAATGGGGGATGTTGCTAAAGGCATCAAAAGTTTCAAAAAAGGAATGGCTACAGATATTACTGATGATGAGGAGCCAAAAAACATTTCTGAGAATAATCAAGATCCTAAAAATAAAGAATAATTATAATGCCTACAATTGGCTGGTTTGAAATTTTAATTGTAGTTGCTGTATCTATTATTGTTATTGGACCAAAAGATTTTCCGTTTATGCTTAGAAAAGTTGGTTCATGGGTCGGAACTATTAAAAAATATATCAGCGATGTTCAAAATGAAGTTTCTTTAATGGATGAAAAGATTGATAAAAATATTGATACTGAAGAAATAAGAAAAGATATAAATAAAAATGACTAATAATGAAAATGAAATTGGTTTTATTAGCCATTTAACAGAATTAAGAAAAAGATTAATTCATTCATTCATTTTTTTATTTATTTTTTTTATTTTATGTTATTTTTTTTCAGAATATTTATATGGTTTTCTAGTTGAGCCATTTTCCAAGGCAGTCAGAGATGATGGAACTGAAAGAAGGTTAATTTTTACTGCGTTGCAAGAAACATTTCTTACTTATATTAAAGTTTCTTTTTTTGCAGCTTTTTTTATAACATGTCCATTTATTTTAATACAAATTTGGAAATTTATTGCTCCTGGACTTTATAAACATGAAAAAAAAGCAATTGCACCATACTTATTTTTGACTCCGGTATTATTTTTTCTAGGTGGTATGCTTGTTTATTATCTGATAATGCCATTAGCTATTAAGTTTTTTTTATCATTTGAAAGCTCTGGTACCGTTACCAATCTACCAATTCAACTCGAGGCTAAAGTTAATGAGTATTTATCTTTAATAATGAAGTTAATATTTGCATTCGGTTTAAGCTTCCAATTACCGGTAGTATTAAGTTTATTGGCAAGAGTAGGTGTTATTGATTCTAAATTTTTAAAAGAACGTAGAAAATATGTTGTGGTTATTATTTTTATTGCAGCTGCCTTGTTAACGCCACCTGACCCTATAACTCAAATAGGTTTAGCAATACCTCTTCTAATTTTATATGAATTATCTATATTTTCTGTAAATATTATTGAAAAAAAACATAAAAAAAATGCATAACATTAAAGATATAAAAAAAAATATTGAGGCATTTAATAAAGCATTAAAAGACAGATTTTTAAATGTTGATTTAAAAAATATTCTTTCTTTAGATGAAGAAAATAGAAAATTAATACAAGATAAAGAAATTTTGGAAAAAGAAAAAAAGGATATTTCCAAGTCAAAAGATACAAAACTATTCAAAAAATCAAAATTTTTATCAGAAAAAATTAATGATTTAAGTAAATCTCAGTTGATAGTTAAAACTGAATTAGATAAAATTTTATCATCTATACCCAATATTCCAATCAAAGATGTTCCTGTTGGCAAGAATGAAGATGCTAATATTGAAATTGAAAAAAAAGGTAATATTTTAAAATTTGATTTTAAACCAAAATCTCATTACGAGCTTGGCGAGTCTTTAAATATGCTTGATTTTGATTTAGCAACAAAAACAACTGGATCCAGATTTGTTTTTGTAAAAGATAAATTAGCTCTTTTAGAAAGAGCAATATCCAATTTCATGCTCGATACTCATATTAATGAAAATGGGTATACAGAAATTTCACCACCATTAATTGCAAATAATAATTCAATGTTTGGCACTGGACAATTACCTAAATTTGATAACGATCAATTTGAATTAAAACTAGACGACAAAAGTGAAAGAAAATTCTTAATTCCAACAGCTGAAGTTATATTAACAAATATGGTTAGTGATCAAATCCTGAATAAAAAAGATTTACCTATTAGATTGGTCGCTTCAACTCCTTGTTTTAGAAAAGAAGCTGGTAGTTATGGCAAAGATACAAAAGGTATGATCAGACAGCATCAATTTTATAAAGTTGAAATGGTTAGTATAGTTGAACAAGAGAATTCATCAGCAGAATTAGAAAGAATGACGGATTGTGCAGCAAAGATTTTAGAAAAATTAAAGTTACCGTATAGAAAAATTTTATTATGCACAGGTGATATGGGCTTTAGTGCAGAAAAAACTTATGACTTAGAGGTATGGATTCCTTCTGAAAATAAATATCGAGAAATATCTAGTTGCTCTTCATGTGGTTCTTTTCAAGCAAGAAGAATGAAGGCTCGATACAAGGAAAATAACGAAATTAAACTTGTGGAAACACTAAATGGAAGTGGCCTTGCCGTTGGAAGGACTCTTGTTGCGATTCTTGAAAATTACCAGCAGATTGATGGCTCTATAAACGTTCCAGACATTTTGCAACCCTATATGCAAAATCTTAATAAAATAATCAAGAATTAGAGTTGTTTTAATAATACAGATGGTATAAAAAATCTTAAAAAACAAGGAGACACATGTCAAATTCTGGAATCGGCCAATTTATCCCATTAATATTAATATTTGTTATTTTTTATTTTTTCTTAATTAGACCTCAACAAAAAAAAGTTAAAGAGCATAAGCTAATGGTTGAAAATCTTAAAAGAGGTGACAAAGTTGTAACATCTGGTGGCATTGTAGGTAAAGTTGAGAGAATTATTGAAAATGATAAAATTGAGTTAAATATTTCTGATAACGTTAATGTTGAAGTTATTAAATCAACTGGAATTCAAGGTCTAATAAGCACTGAAGAAAATAAAAAGTAACATTTTAAAACAGTGTTATATTTTTCCAAAACACGGATTATATTAGTAATACTTATTACTATTTTTTTTGTATACCTCTCAAGCTCTAACTTCTTTAATAAAGATAATAAATTAATTGATAAAAATATAAATTTAGGTCTTGATTTACAAGGTGGCTCATATCTATTGCTAGAAATCGATAATAAACCTGTAATTGTTCAAAAATTGCAACTAACTGTTTCTAACATAAAAAAATTTTTTAAAGATGAGGATATATCATTTAGAAACCTTAAAATTAATAAAAATAATTCAATAACTTTTGAAATTAAATCAGATCAAATTAAAAAAACTGAGTCAATCTTATTAGACAAAGAAAACTCTATTAATATATATTATTCAAATTATAAATCACATGAATATGATATAAGTGTCATAGATCAAATATTTAATTTAACTTTATCCAAGTATGGTTTAATAGAAATTAAAAATTCTTCACTTGATCAAGCACTAGAAATAGTAAGAAGAAGAATAGATGAAGTTGGGACCAATGAACCAAACATTCTTAAACGAGGAAATGATAGAATTTTAGTTGAGTTACCTGGTTTGGATGACCCAATGAGAATTAAAAAATTATTAGGTAAAACTGCAAATTTAACTTTTAGATTTGTTTCTCAAAACGCAGATTCTACATATGGAGTTGAAAAACTATTTTATGAAGATGAAATTAAAGAAGCTCTAGTAAGTAAAAGAATAATTTTAAGTGGGGAAAATCTTTTAGATGCACAAGCACGTATGGATAATCAAACAAATGAAACTGTTGTATCTTTTAACCTTGATAGAGTGGGTACAAAAAGGTTTGGTAAGGCCACATCTACAGGAGTCGGAAAACAACTTGCTATTATACTTGATGGTAAAATAATAAGTGCTCCAGTAATCAGAGATGCCATATTAGGGGGCTCTGGTCAAATAAGTGGAAATTTTACATTTCAATCAGCTACTGATTTAGCTTTACTGCTAAGATCTGGGGCCTTGCCTGCACCCATGAATATAATTGAAGAAAGAACAGTTGGTCCTGACCTAGGTCAAGATTCTATAGATGCAGGGATTCTTGCTCTAATTATTGGTTTTGTTTTAGTTATTATATTTATGGCAATTAAGTATAAAATTTTTGGATTGATTGCCAATATAACTTTAATATTAAATTTGTTTTTGTTGTTAGGTATCTTAACTTTATTTGAAGCCACGTTAACTTTGCCTGGTATAGCTGGAATTATCTTGACCGTTGGAATGGCCGTTGATGCCAATGTTTTAATTTTTGAAAGAATCAAAGAAGAATCTAAAAATGAAAAAAACCAAATAATAGCATTTGATAGTGGTTATGAAAAATCTAAAACTGCTGTAATAGATGCTAATATAACAACATTGATTGCTGCAACAATACTTTTTTTAATGGGCTCTGGTCCAATTAAAGGTTTTTCTATAACCTTGGGTGTTGGCATCTTTACGACAATGTTTTCTGTCTATTTTATAGCTAGATTACTGACGTCACTTTATGTAATTAAAAATAAGAATAGTCAAAAATTAATATAATGGAAATAAAAATACCCTTTAACAGTTTTTATAAAATATTTAATTTTATTTCAATAATATTGATATCCATCTCTTTACTACTTTTAATCTTTAAGGGTTTAAATTTTGGAATAGACTTTAAAGGTGGAACATTAATAGAATTAAGAGCAAATGATAAGCACACCAATATATCCAAAATAAGAAATTCTTTAAGTAGTATGAATTTAGGCGATGTTAACGTAAAAATATTTGGTAATGATAAAGATTATTTAATAAAATTTGAAAGAAAAAATACACAAAATAATCCAAATTTTATAAACGCAATAAAAATAGAATTAACGAAGTCTATCGGTAAAAATTTTAACTTTAGAAGAGTTGAAAATGTTGGGCCAAAAGTTAGTTCTGAATTATTAAAATCTGGTATTTACGCTATAATTTTATCTTTAGCGGCAATGCTATTTTATATATGGATAAGATTTGAATGGCAATTCAGCTTGGGTGCTATTTTAGCTTTATTTCATGATGTTATTATTACTCTTGGAATATTTTCATTACTCAGTCTTGAAATAAATTTGTCTATAGTGGCGGCAATCTTAACAATTGTTGGTTATTCAATGAATGATACTGTTGTTATATACGACCGTGTAAGAGAAAATTTAAGAAAATTTTCTGATATAAAAATTTTTGAATTAACTAATATTTCAATTAATGAAACTTTATCTAGAACAATAATAACTTCTATAACTACACTTCTAGCTTTATTTTCTATTTATTTTTTTGGTGGTGAAATATTAAAGGGTTTTTCATTAGCTATGATTTTGGGTGTATTTTTGGGAACTTACTCATCTATATATATTGCTAATCCAATTTTAGTTTTGCTAAAAGTTTCACAGAGAACAATTATTAAAGAAGAAAAATAATTAATATAAATTTTGTGCAGCCACCATCGACAGTAGCATTGGTATTGATAGTAATGTGTTCGTTCTTGAAAACAACATTGCTGTTCTTGCTGATTTAGCTTTTACTTCAGGGTCTGATTCTACAATCCCTAGCGCTCTTTTTTGGTTAGGCCATATGATGAACCATACATTAAAAGCCATATAAAGTCCCAACCACATACCTATGCCAATTGTTGTACTCTTTCCACCACCAGAGCTTATCCCTAGCGTCATTGCATCATGAATATATCCGTTTAAATATGCTAAAATTAATCCACTTAAAACAGTTAACAGTGCTGACCATCTAAAATAAAATAATGCTGCTGGAGCAATTACTTTACTAATAGCTGGTTTCTGTTCATCTGGTATTTTAGACATATTTGGAATTTGTACAAAATTAAAATACCATAATAATCCAATCCACATAGTAGCAACCAAAACATGAGTAAATCTAAATAACCAACTCCAAAAAATTGTATCAAAATCAAATCCACCATTATTGTAAAATAGGCCTAGAAATAATAACAAAGCTAAGAATAATGAAGCGTGAATTGTTTTTGGTAGTGATGAAAGTAAATTACCCATATTCATAATTTTATACTAGAAAATTTAGTAATTAACCAGTCTTTTTATATTTTTCACTTAACAGCGGTTTTAAATACTGCCCAGTATAACTCTCTTTGATAGCACAAATTTCTTCTGGTTTGCCTTCTGCAATTATATTTCCACCATTTATGCCCCCTTCAGGACCCATATCCACTATATAATCAGCTGTTTTAATAACATCTAAATTATGTTCAATTACAACTACAGTATTTCCTAGTGCTACAAAAGTATGAAGTATTTCAAGAAGCTTTTTTATATCATGTTGATGCAAGCCAGTAGTTGGCTCATCCAAAATATACATTGTTCTACCTGTTGATCTTTTTGATAGCTCTTTAGCTAATTTTATTCTTTGAGCCTCACCACCTGAAAGTGTTGTGGCTTGCTGTCCAATTTTTATATATCCTAAACCAACTTTTTTTAAGGTTAATAATTTTGTTTTAATATTTGATATATTTTCGAAATAATCACACCCTTCATCTACGGACATATCAAGGACATCTGCTATACTTTTATCTTTAAATTTTATTTCAAGAGTTTCTCTATTGTATCTTGTACCCTTACATTCATCACACTCAATATAGACGTCTGGTAAAAAATGCATTTCATATGTAATGACACCATCACCCTCACATGCTTCGCACCTTCCACCTTTGACATTAAATGAAAATCTACCGGGTTTATACCCTCTAGTTTTAGACTCTGGTAATGCTGTAAACCAATCTCTTATTGGCCCAAAGGCACCAGTATATGTAGCTGGATTTGACCTAGGAGTTCTACCAATAGGAGACTGGTCTATATCTATTATTTTATCAATAAGCTCAACACCTTTATAACTTTTAAATGATTTTGGAACTTTTCTTGCTTTATTATTTAAAGTTAAATTTAGGGCATGATATAAAGTTTGTAAAATTAAAGTTGATTTACCACTTCCAGAAACACCAGTTACACAAGTAAAACTACCTAATGGTATTTTAAGATTAACATTATTTAAATTATTTCCACTCGCTCCATTGATTTCAACAAATCTACCATTTTTTGCCAACCTTCTTTTTTTGGGAATCGCAATAAATTTTTTATGTGATAAATATTGACCTGTTATACTATTTTTATTTTTTAAAATATCTTGATAAGAGCCTTCGGCAATGATTTGACCACCATTAGTTCCTGCTTCTGGACCTAGATCTATTATATGGTCTGCATTTTCCATGGTTTCAGTATCATGTTCAACGACAATCACAGTATTGCCCAAGTCTCTTAATCTCTTTAATGCATTGATTAATTTTATATTATCTTTTTGATGTAATCCAATTGAGGGTTCATCCAAAACATACAAGACGCCAGTTAAACCAGAGCCTATTTGTGAGGCAAGTCTAATTCTTTGAGCTTCACCACCAGATAAAGTTCCCGATTCTCTAGATAGCGTTAAATAATCAAGTCCAACATTTAATAAAAAATTAAGTCTCTCATTAATTTCTTTCAAAATATGTTCGGCTATTTTAAACTGTTTGTTATCAAGATTGTTTTTTAATTGATTAAACCATTTAGCGGCATCTGAAATAGATTTTTTTGTAACTTCACTAATGTTAAGATTATCAATTTTAACACATAAAGCTTCTTCTTTAAGTCTATTGCCATCACAGCTCTCACAGTCTGAATCTGATTGATATTCTGCTATAGCTTCTCTTTTCCATTCGCTATCAGATTCAAGAAATCTTCGTTCTAAATTATTAATAACCCCTTCAAAGGTTTTTTTATGAGAGTATTTTTCATAACCATCATCATAATTAAATTTAATTTCATCTTCATCAGATCCAAATAAAATTATATCTTTATTTTTTTTTGGTAATTTTTTCCATTTTTCATTCAAAGAGAATCCATAATGTTTTGCTATAGAGGCTAATGTTTGAGCATAATACAAAGTGGTAGATTTTGACCATGGTTCAATAGCACCATCGGCAATACTTTTTTTGTCATCTGGTATAACTAAATTTGGATCAACATTTAATTTTACACCTATACCATCACACTCAGCACAAGCTCCGTAAGGACTATTAAATGAAAATAACCTAGGTTCAATCTCTTCAATCGTAAAACCACTTTCAGGACATGCAAATTTAGTAGAGTAAATTAACTTTTCAACTTTTCTAAATTTTTGAGGAAGAGTTTCATCTTCGTACTCAACAAACAATAAACCATTTGATAAATTTATTGCTGTTTCTATACTTTCTGCCAATCTATTACCAAGACTTGCATTTAAAACAATTCTATCCACTAAAACTGAAATATCGTGTTTAAATTTTTTATCTAAATCTGGTGCCTTTTCAATATCATATAATTTTTCATCAATCTTGATTTTTCTAAATCCTCTTCTTTTGTAACTAAGAATATCTTTTTTATATTCACCCTTCCGTCCACGTACAACCGGCGCATAAAGAAAAATAGTTGACTTTTTTGGAAGTTTTTTAATTAAATCAACAATTTGAGTTATTGTTTGAGATGATATTGGTTTTCCTGTAAAAGGTGAGTAAGGAACACCTGCTCTTGCAAAAAGAACACGCATGTAATCATATATTTCAGTAACTGTAGCAACTGTTGATCTGGGATTTTTTGAAGTATTTTTTTGCTCTATTGCTATTGCTGGACTTAATCCTTCTATCAAATCAACATTTGGCTTTTTCATTTTGTCCAAAAATTGCCTTGCATAAGCTGATAAACTTTCGACATATCGTCTTTGACCTTCAGCATATATTGTGTCAAATGCTAGTGATGATTTTCCTGAGCCTGAAAGGCCAGTAATTACTACAAATTGGTCCTTAGGAATGTCTACAGATACATTCTTCAAATTGTGTTCTTTTGCACCCTTAATAACTATCTTTTTGATCATATTTTTTGTTGCTTTAAATTAATAAAATTAATAATGAAGATAAATTATGTTATAAAATATAATTAATTAAATTTAAAAACAAAATATTATGGCTGGAAGTTTAAATAAAGTATTATTAATTGGTCGTTTAGGCGCAGACCCAGAAGTTAAGCAAATGGTTAATGGAAAAAGCGTTGCAAGATTAAGTCTTGCCACAAGTCAGTCTTGGAAAGACAAGGCTACTGGTGAAAAAAAAGAAAAAACAGAATGGCACCGTATAGTTGTATTTAACGAAGGTTTGGTCAATGTCGTTCAGCAATATCTGAAAAAGGGTGCACAAGTTTATATCGAAGGTCAACTTTCAACCAGAAAATGGAAAGATGAACAATCTGGCCAAGATAAGTATTCCACTGAAATATTGATTCAAGGATATAATTCTTCATTAACAATGCTTGGCGGAGGAAGTGGAGCTGGTGGTATACAAAATGATAATACCACACAATCAAATCCAAAAAATCCAGAAGATAGCTCTCAAATACCAGTAAATGACATGGATGATGATATTCCGTTTTAATAATTATGCAAAAAGGCGAAATTTCTAAAGATTCTAATATTAAACTTATTACCATGCATGATGAGATGAGCGCATCTTATCTTTCTTATGCAATGAGTGTAATAGTTAGCAGGGCGCTTCCAGATGTTAGGGATGGTTTAAAGCCTGTACATAGAAGAATACTCTTTGCAATGTATAAAGGTGGTTATGATTGGTCTAAACAGTTTAGAAAATCAGCTAGAATAGTAGGTGACGTTATAGGTAAATACCACCCCCATGGAGATCAGTCAGTCTATGATGCCTTAGTTAGAATGGTTCAGGATTTTTCAATGAGTTTACCGTTAGTTGATGGTCAAGGAAATTTTGGATCAGTTGATGGAGACCCCGCAGCAGCTATGAGATATACAGAAACAAGGCTTTCAAAAGTTTCTCAGTTTTTAATAGATGATATTGAAAAAAATACTGTTGATTTTAAAAGCAATTATGATGAAACAGAAAAAGAACCAAGTGTATTACCAGCTCAATACCCAAACTTATTAGTTAATGGTGCTGGTGGTATAGCCGTAGGTATGGCAACAAGTATACCGCCTCATAACTTAGGTGAAATTATCAATGGAACGTTAGCCCTCATAGAAAATAAAGATATTAAAATTAAAGAACTAATGAAACATATTCCTGGGCCGGATTTTCCAACAGGAGGAGTCATCATTGGAAAAGATATTATTAAACAAGGTTATAATAGTGGAAGAGGATCTTTTAAAATTAGAGGTGAAATTAAAACAGAAACTATTAAAAATGGCAGAGAAAGATTAGTAATTACATCTATACCTTATCAAGTTAACAAATCAGTTTTAAACGAAAGAATTGCACAGTTAGTTAGAGAAAAAAAAATAGAAGGTATCAGAGATATTAGGGATGAATCGAATAGAGAAGGGATAAGAGTTGCTATAGATTTAAGAAGTGGTGTTGAGCCCGAAACTGTTAAAAGGCAGCTATACAAAAATACATCTATTGAGAGTTCATTTGGTTTTAATACATTGGCAATTGTTGATGGCAAACCAAAAACTTGTAACTTAAAAGATTTTTTAGAAAATTTTCTTAGTTTTAGGGAAGATGTTGTAATTAAAAAGACTAAATTTGATTTAAAAAAAGCAGAAGATAGAGCTCATATATTAATTGGTTTATCCGTTTCTGTTGAAAATCTAGATAAAATAATAAAGATTATTAGATCTTCCAAAACGCCAGATGATGCTAAAATTACTTTACTTAAAAATAAATGGAAAATTAATAAATCAAACAAATTGATTTCCTTAGTGGAGTCTAAAAAAGGTAAAAATTTATACTCATTAACTGAGCCACAGGTAATATCCATCTTAGAACTTAGACTTCAAAAATTAACAGCTTTAGGAATTAATGAAATAGAAGTTGAGATTAAAAAGTTAGTTGAATTGATTACAGGTTATAAAAAAATTATTAATTCAAAAAAAGAATTATTAAAAGTGATTAGTAATGAATTAATATTTATAAAGGACAAATTTACCGTAAAGAGAAGAACTAATATAATTGATGCTGTTCTTAATTACGACATAGAAGAAACCATTCAAAAAGAGTCCATTATAATTACGGTTACACTCAAAAATTACATCAAAAGAGGAGCATTAAGTGGAGTAAAACAACAAAAAAGAGGAGGTACTGGAAAATCTGGTATGAAAACAAGAGAGGAAGATTCTGTTGTTCAAACTTTATCCGTGAACACTCACACTTCAGTTTTATTTTTTTCTTCAGAAGGCCTTGTATATAAGATTAAAGCCTGGAAAATACCAGAGGGTTCGACCACTTCTAAGGGTAAATCATTACATAATTTACTTCCATTAAAGAGCCACTCAACAATTAGTTCTATAATGCCCTTCCCAGAAGACCAGGAAAGTCTTAAAGATCTTCGAATTGTTTTTGCAACAAGCCAAGGAAAAATAAGAAAAAATAGTCTTGATGATTTTTCTTCTATTAATGCTGGGGGAAAAATTGCTATGAAACTCGACACTAATGATAAAATTATTGGAGTTAAAATTTGTAAAGATGATCAAGACATAATGTTAAGTACACAACTTGGTAAATGCATTAGATTTGACTCAAAAAAACTACGTATTTTTAAAGGAAGATCATCAAAGGGTATTAGAGGTATAAATTTAACAGACAAAGATTCGATAGTTTCTCTTTCAATTATAGACAATGATAAGTCTAAAAAAAACGGAAAATTAAATAAGGATGATAAATTAGATTTAAAATTGAAAGAAAAATTCATATTATCAATAACTGAAAATGGTTATGGCAAAAGAACTTCTCATTATGAATTTAGACTAACTAATAGAGGTGGAAAAGGCATAATTGGTATTAATTCATCTGATAGAAATGGTAATGTTTCTTCATCATTCCCAGTAAGTGAAGGAGATGATATTATGATTTCAACCAATAAAGGTAAAACTATTAGGGTAGCAGCAAAAGAAATCAGGGTTGCTGGAAGAAATACTCAAGGTGTGAGAATAATTAAATTATCTGGAGACGAAAAAGTTGTTTCAGCAATTAAAATTGAAGATAATTTAATTTAATGAGTAAAACTGCAATCTATCCTGGAACATTTGATCCAATCACATTTGGACATATTGATGTAATAAAAAAATCATTAAAAATAATCGATAATTTGATAGTTGCTATATCAGATGGAAATAACAAAAATTATCTTTTTTCTGCAGATGAGCGAATTGAAATAGTAAAAAAAGCATTATTTTCTGATATTAAACTTAATAAAAAAAAAATTAAAATTATTTCATTTAGCTCTTTAACTACGGATTTATGTAAAAAATATAAATCAAATATAATATTAAGAGGCTTGAGAGCTGCTTCTGATTTCGAATACGAATTTCAATTATCTGGAATGAATAGAAAATTGAATAATAATATCGAAACTATTTTTTTAATGTCTGATGTTGAAAATCAAATTATATCTTCAAGGTTTGTTAAAGAAATAATTAGATTAGATGGTGATATTAAAAAATTTACTACCAAAAGTACAATTCAATCTCTAAAAAAAAAATATGAATAATTTCATTATAAAGATTGTTTTATTTTTTTTTTTATTAATTAACAATTCAACAGCCAAGGAAAATATAATGATTTTAAAACTAAAAGACGGTGATGTTAAGATAGAATTATTTCCAGATGTTGCGCCCAAACATGTAGAAAGAATCAAGGCACTAGCCAAGGAAGGTAAATATGACAATGTAGTATTTCATCGTGTAATAGACGGTTTCATGGCTCAAACTGGTGATGTTAAAAACGGAAATTCTTCATTACCAGATTATAATTTACAAATGGCTGGCACTGGTGGATCTGATTTACCTGATCTTAAAGCAGAGTTTAGCAAAATTCCACATATAAAAGGAACGCTGTCTATGGCAAGATCGCAGGACCCAAATAGTGCAAATAGTCAATTTTTTATTTGTCTTGAAGCAGCTCCTCATTTAGAT
>MDTF01003634.1_pt1 | contig 18920 bp, 18 predicted proteins | sample 811191 | NCBI WGS metagenome assembly MDTF01 (sample SAMN05326649, study PRJNA326480) | marine metagenome | isolation source: seawater | place: Southern Ocean | collected 2011 | reverse complement strand
TTTTGTCCTCTTCTTCCAATTGCTTTACTTAAATTTTCTTCAGTAAGAATTACATCTAATTTTTTTCTTACTGTATCAACATTAACTCTCTGAACTTCTGCTGGTGACAATGCATTTGAAACTAAAATTGCAGGATCTTCAGACCAATTTACGATATCAATTTTTTCACCTTGTAATTCATTTACAACTGCCTGAACTCTAGAGCCTCTCATACCCACGCATGCTCCAACTGGATCAATAGAAGTATCAACTGCTTTAACACAAATTTTTGCTCTACTTCCGGGGTCTCTTGAAGAAGCTTTAATTTCAATTAATCCATCATAAATTTCAGGAACTTCTTGGACAAAAAGTTTTTCCATAAACTTTGGGTGCGCTCTTGATAAAAATATCTGTTGGCCTCTTGGTTCTCTTCTTACATCATAGCAATAAGCTTTAATTCGGTCACCTGCTTTAATATTTTCTCTTGGGATTAATTCATTTTTTTGAATAATTGCTTCTGTTCTTCCAAGGTCAGCAATTACATTTCCAAATTCTAAACGCTTAACAATACCGCTCAAAATTGAATCTTTTTTTTCAATAAAATCATTATATTGTCTTTCTCTTTCAGCTTCTCTTACATTAAAACTAATAACCTGTTTTGCTGTTTGTGCTGCTATTCTCCCAAAATCAAATGATGGTAGTGGTTGAAGGATTTCATCTCCAACAGCTTTGTCTTTATTAATTTCATTTAAATTAATAGCATCTTCTAATTTAATTTCTGTGTTTGAATTTTCTGGATTTTCGACGACAATTAATTTTCTAAAAATTTCTATATCACCGCTATCTCTATTAATTAAAACTTTAATTTCATTTTCTTGACCAAATTTTGCCTTGGCTGCTTTAGCAATTCCTGTTTCCATTGAACTAATAATTAACTCTTTATCAATAGATTTTTCTAAAGCTACTGCTTCAGCTATCCTTAGTAGTTCTAATTTATCTGCTCTTTTATTTAACATATTTTAGTTTGCTCCAAAAAAAAATGGGCTAGAGCCCACTTTGTAAATTCAATAATGTAAGAGCAATATAGTAAGGTTTTTTTTTAATTCAACTTAAACTATTTAGAAAAAACACTTATTTTGTCAGTTTTTTCCCATGAAAATGATCCATTGTCTTCTGGAGCTCTGCCAAAGTGACCGTAAGCAGCTGTTTTTTCATAAATAGGTTTATTTAAATTCAGCATTTCTCTAATCCCTCTAGGACTAAGATCAAAGTTTTTGTTAATTTTTTCTACAATAAATTTATTTTTATCTAAGTCATTATCAAATAAATCTACATAAATAGACAATGGTTTAGAAACTCCAATTGCATAAGCTAATTGAATTAAACACTTATCAGCTATTTTTGATGCAACAATATTTTTTGCAATATATCTAGCTGCATAAGCTGCAGATCTATCTACTTTAGTTGGATCTTTTCCAGAAAATGCTCCACCACCATGTGGTGCTGCACCACCATAAGTATCAACTATAATTTTTCTACCTGTCAATCCACAATCTCCATCTGGTCCACCAATTACAAAATTTCCAGTTGGATTTACATAAAATTCATTTTCATTAAAATCTTTTAGAAAATTTTCTGGAATAGATTTTAACATATAGGGTCTTAATAAATCTCTAACTTGTTCCTGATTAACATCTTTTGAATGTTGAGAGGATATAACAACAGATTTTACTTTGCTCGGTTTGCCATTTTCATACTCAAAAGTTACTTGGCTTTTAGAATCGGGTTCTATATTTTTTAATTTTCCAGACTTTCTATCCTCTGCCATTAATCTTAAAATTTTATGAGAGTAATGAATGGGTGCTGGCATCAATACTTCAGTTTCATTACAAGCATATCCAAACATTATACCCTGGTCTCCAGCTCCCTCATCTTTATTTCCGGAAGAATCTACGCCCATTGCTATATCAGATGATTGGGAGTGAAGATGACTTTCAATTTTTGTTGCTTCTTTCCAAGTAAAGCCTTCTTGGTCATAACCAATATCTTTAATGCAATTTCTTACTTTTTCAATTAATTCTTCTTTTTTAATCTCTGGTCCCCTAACTTCACCAGCTAAAATAACTTTATTGGTTGTAGTAAGTGTTTCACAAGCAACTCTTGAAAATGGATCTCCTGAAAGATAGCTATCAACAACCATGTCTGAAATTCTATCTGAAACTTTATCTGGATGCCCCTCAGAAACAGACTCACTTGTAAAAAGATAATTTTTTAAAGTACTCATTATTAATTCTATTAAATGAAAATATCAAAAAAATATACAATAAAATTAATAGTCCAAAAACTTTGTTTCCAAATCTAGAAAATACTGTTGGTTGTATTTTTTTACTTTCATTAAATTCTACATAGCCTGAATTACCAAAATTAACCCTTTGTTCAACAATACCTATTGGGTTTATTATTGCTGCGATTCCATTATTTGCTGAACGAATAATGTATTTTCCACTTTCTATTGCTCTAAAAATGTTGTGAATAAAGTGTTGTTTAGGACCTATTGATTTACCGAACCAGCCATCTTCAGAAATATTAATTATTACATCAAAATTAGAATCATCAAAGATTCTACCTGTATAAATTATCTCATAACAAATTAGAGGTAAAATTTTTAAAGAGAAATTTTCTTTTTTTATTTCAATGATATCTCTTTTATTACCTTTTGAAAAAGACTGATATTTATTAGTGACTGTCCTTAAACCAATTTTGCTTAGGGTATTTTCAAGTGGTAAAAACTCACCAAAAGGTACTAGATTAATCTTATTGTAGGAGTCCAATAAATTTAATTGATGATCATATAATGAAAGTGAATTATAATATTTTAGAGATCCACCTTCATTAGATTGCCTATTAATTCCAATCACCAATAAGTGATTTTTATTAAATTTTCCATTAAACAACCATTCATATTCTTTTAATTGTTTTTGTGAGATATCTGGAAGAATACCCTCTGGCCATACTAAAATTATTTTTTCATTTATACTTAGGTTGCTTACTTTAATTAAATCCTCAATTACAGAGATTGTATCAATATTTTTATAAAATCTATCCAGACTAATATTGGAACCAATAGCTCTTATTTTATAATCGTAGATAATTTTATCCGCTGTATTAAATTTATCTTTATAATTAGATCCATAAATATAAAAAAGTATTGGTGTAATTAAGAAAAATATACATATCAGTATATCTTTTTGACCATCTCTTAGTATAAATATTGCTGGACTTGTGAACAGGGAAATACATAATAAATTAAACCCATAAGTTCCTATTACTGAAGTAATACTTAAAATTTCCAAGTAATTAGAAAAACTATAAGCAATTAAATTCCATGGGAAACCTGTTAAAATTGTACCTCTTATAAATTCTAAAACCCCAAAAATTAATGAAAAAAGTAAAAATGAGCTCGTAATTTTTTTTGGTTTTAAAATTACAAATAAATAAGAAACTATTCCATAAAATATTGCTAAAAACGCTGGTATTAAAATTATTGTAAATGGAATTAAAAATTTTAAGCTTTGATCGAATGTCAAAGAAATTGATATCCAGTAAAGATTAATAATAAAATAACCAAAACCAAATAGCCACCCGTATAAAAAGAAAAACTTTCTATTTTTTTGAAAATTAGATTTTCTAATTAAAAAAAGGAAAAATGAAGTAAATGTTAAAAAGTTAATTATTAAATAATTAAATGGAGGTAGGCTTAAAGAAGTTGCCATTCCTAAAAAAATTAAAAATATAAAATCAATATATAGCTTTTTATTCAATTTAATTTATCTTGGAAATTACTGATTGATATATAATATCTTCCTCTTTTAGCATTTTTATATAATCTTTATTTTTGATATGATCAAAACTCAGTAAATGAAGAAAGCCATGAATAAATGTTTTGATTACCTTTTCTTTAAAAGCTTTTAACTTTTGTGACTTTGGTTTATCCATAAAATTATAACTAATTATAATGTCTCCAATATAAGTTTTATTAAATATCATTGTTTTTTTACTGAAAGGGAAAGACAAAATATCAGTAGATTTATCTTTATTTCTAAAACTTTTATTTAACTTTTTTATATTTTTATTGTTAGAAAGCAATAATGTCAGACTAACTTTTTTATTCAAAAATATATATTTTTTAGGGAATGCTTTACAAATTTTTTTGAAAAAAAGTTCTTTTTTCTTGAGTTTTTTTGACCAAGCCTTTTCCTCAGAAAGGATGTTAATATTAATCATTACCAGAATAAGCTTTTACTATTTTTGAAACCAACGGGTGTCTCACAACATCAGAATGATCAAAATCAACAACTGATATCTCATCTAAATGACCTAGCAATTCTTTAGAACGAGCCAAACCTGATGTGTTTTTATTTTGTAAATCTATTTGAGTCGGATCCCCATTAACAACTATTTTTGAGTTTTCTCCAATTCTAGTTAAGAACATTTTTATTTGAGTATCAGTTGCATTTTGAGCTTCGTCTAAAATAGCAAAAGAATTTTTCAGGGTTCTTCCTCTCATAAATGCCAAGGGTGCAATTTCAATATCACCTAATTCTATCATTCTCTGAATTTTTTCAAAGTCAAACAGATCATAAAGAGAGTCATATAAAGGTCTAAGATAGGGGTCAACTTTTTCCTTCATGTCACCTGGTAAAAACCCTAATCTTTCTCCAGCTTCAACGGCTGGTCTAGATAAAATTATTCTTTCAATTTTTTTTTCTAATAACATTGTCAAACCCACGGCCACAGCTAAAAAAGTTTTACCAGTTCCTGCTGGTCCTGCTGAGATCACAATATCACTTTGTCTTAGGGCTCGAACATAATCCTTTTGATTTTCTGATCGGGGAATAATAGATTTTTTAGGAGTTTTAATTATATCTTCTATATTGTTATTTTTTACTTTTTCATTAATCATAAATTTATCTATTGATGAAACTATATCTTTATTTTCTATACTGCCGTTATTAATAAATTGTTTAGCTAAAAATTGAATCGCATTTTTAACTATTTCATTTTTTTGAGGATTTGATTTGATCAATATAGAGTTGCCTCTAGAGTATAAAGTTGATTCAGTTATTTTTTCTAATTGTTTTAAATTCTTGTTAAACTCACCCGCTACGCCCATCAATAAATCATTATCATAAAAAATAACACTTATTGAATTATTGTCCGAGTAAACAAATTTTAAAGTTGTGTCGATATTCTTATTTATTAAACCACTCAATTTTTATGCTACCTTTTGATTTGAATTAATAATAGACTCGCCAAATAAAGTATTTCTATTGAAGTTGTTAATTTTTACTGGCACAATTTTTCCAATATCTTCTTTGTTACCATTAAAAATAACTGATGTCATAAATTCTGATCTTCCAAAAACTTGAGTTTTGTTCTCCGTAAGGTTCTCAACTAAAACATTAATGATCTTATTTTCTAATGATTTATTCATATGTATTTGATTATCAAGTAATTGGTTTTGAATTTTTTCCAATCTAACTGCAGAAATTTCCTTTTCTATTAATTTTAAATCTGCCGCAACAGTTCCTGGTCGTGGGCTGAAAATAAAAGAGTAAGAGTTAATAAACTTAATTCTATTAATAAGTTCAACTGTATTTTGAAAGTCTTTATCTTCTTCTCCTGGGTAGCCAATAATAAAATCGCTTGAAAACTCTATATTAGAGTTAATTTCCTTCATTTTATCATACACCCTATAATATTCATTTATTGTGTGCTTTCTATTCATAAGATTTAAAATCTTATCCGACCCACTCTGTACTGGCAGGTGGATTAAAGGCATTAATTTTTTTGAATTTCTATACACTTCTATTAAATCATCCGTCATATCTTTGGGGTGTGATGTTGTGTATCTAATTCTTTTAACTGCAGAAAACTTTTCAATTTCTAAAATTAAATTTGATAATCTATAATTTTCATTATTATAAGCATTAACATTTTGTCCAAGTAGAATTATTTCTTTTGCACCATGGTCAATTAAATATTTTGCCTCATCTATAATTTGCTTAAATGGTCTTGAGTATTCTGGGCCTCGTGTATAGGGTACAACACAAAAATGACAGAATTTATCACAACCCTCTTGAATAGTTAAAAATGAGGAAGCTTTACCTGACTCATTTTTAATTTTACTTAAATACTCAAATTTAGAAGCTGCATCAAATTCTGTTTCTTCTATTTTTTTCTTTTTTTCAATATGGTTTAATATTGTATCATTAATTTTGTGGTACGATTGAGGACCAATTACCAAATCTATATAAGGCTCTCTTCTTAGCATCTCTTGGTTTTCTGCCTGAGCAACACAACCCGTAATAATTACTAATGGTTTTTTTTTTGACCTAAAAATTTTTTTTACTCTTCCAATCTCGTGATAAACTTTCTCTTTTGCTTTGTCTCTTATATGGCATGTGTTTAGTAGATAGCAATTTGCATCTTCATAATTTTCTGTTTTTTGATAGCCAATTTTTTTTACTGAATCATATATTCTATTTGAGTCATACTCATTCATTTGACAACCAAAAGTTTTAATAAATATTTTCTGGCTCATATTATTATGGTTTATTCTTTATCCCATATAATTCTAACTTATGATCAACTAGAGTATAGCCATATTTTTTTGCAACTTTTTTTTGAAGTTTTTCTATTTCCTCATCTACAAATTCAATTATCTCTCCAGATTTGATATCAATTAAATGATCATGGTGACTTTCAATCATTGTTTCGTATCTTGCTTTACCACCTCTAAATTCATGTTTTGCTAATATGCCAGCTTCCTCAAAAAGTTTGACCGTTCTATAAACGGTAGCGATACTAATTTTAGAGTCAATTTTAGATACTCTATTATATAATTCATCTACGTCTGGGTGATCAGAATCCCCATAAACCTCTTTTGACTCAGATAATACTTGTGCTATTATTTTTCGCTGATCTGTTAGCTTAACACCTTTGGATAGACATTTTTGTTCAATTGTTTCTGACATATTTTAATTCTAACGTATATAAATAGGATTAATCAAATTTTTTTTAATTTTGAATTTATCACACAAATTGGGGATATTTTCATTACTTACATCATCTTCGTCCTTAAAATTATCTAAACTATAGCAATAATAATCAATTTTTTGGGCTATATGAAATGCTTTTACAACAGATAAGGAATTTCTAATTCCAGCAAAACTACCTGGCCCACCATTAACATAAATTTTACTAATATCACTAATTTTTAAACTTTTAGAATTTAAAAAATCATTAATAAATATAGTTAACTTTTCATAATTAATTTTGGTATTATTGTGTGTAATATTATAAATATTATCATAAGTCATGATAGTTAAAAATATTTTTTCATTAGCAACATCGATAATAAGTTTGTTCATTTTTATTTTATTTTTTACTGTAAATTCTAATTCAGATGAAAATAATATCAAATATTATTCTAATGATGAAGGTATTTTATCACTTATATACCATCGTTTTAATGAGCCCAAGTATCCTTCGACTAATATCCAAATGGAAATTTTTGAAAATCAAATAAAAGTCATTAGAAATTTTGGTTATAAATTTTACAATCCAGCATATTTTAAAAAAGAATTTACAACTCCAAAAATAAAAAAAAAAATTCTTATAACTGTTGATGATGCATTTCAGTCATTTTATTTAGAAGCATGGCCCTATCTTAAAAAAAACAAAATCCCTTTTATTTTATTTATTGCAACTAAACCTATTGGAAAAAATGGCTATATGAACTGGGATCAAATAAGAGAGATAGAAGCTGAAAGTTTTGTGCATATAGGGCACCACTCTCACACACACGAGTATCTTGTTAATAATACTGATGATCAGTTTATATTAGATATAAAGGAAGCAAATAAAATTTTTTTAAGAGAACTTGGGTATATTCCAAATTTGTTCTCTTATCCATTTGGAGAATACTCAAAATTTATGAGAGATTATATTTCCCAAAATTTTGGATTTGCTTTTGGTCAACATTCAGGTGTAATTGATATTAACAAAGATAAATTTGAACTACCTCGATTTCCAATTAATGAAAATTATGGTGATTTAAAAAGATTTAAATCTATTATAAATTCGTTCCCTCTTGAATATAAACAACTACTTCCTTTAGAAAAAAATTTAACTAAAGAAAATAATCCTCCTAATTTTAAAGTAGAATTTTTTAAAGAACAAAAAAATATAAAAAATATTAATTGCTACTCAAATGAAGAGGGTAAATGGGAAAAATCTAAAAAAAATATTTCTAATCAAATATTAACTATTAAGTTTAGAGGACCATTTTACCCAAGAAGAGGAAGAATAAACTGCTCTCTTAATGATGATGGCAAGTGGCGATGGTTTGGTGTTCAATTTCAGACTAAAGAAAACTAAATTAGACTCTCAAGATCAACGCTAGAAGGCAATAGTTTAGCATCATCAAAATCTTTTAGTTTATTCTGTTTAATTATTTTTTGTAAGACCTCAACATACTGAGCACCTGTTTCAGCATATTTATTTAAATATTTAGATAGTTCCATGCTATCTAGAGGTTTATTTGCATCTCTTGATTCTGCTCTTGCTTTTCTAAAATTTTTATAAGTTGAATGGGTATTAAGGTTTCTCTGATATGCCCTGACAGAAGCCTGCAATACATTGAATTTCATCACCTTGTGACCTTTGCCTGCTTCAGCATCTTTTGGCTTCAATCCTTCACCTGACCACGTCCATTGACCAAATAAAGCATTACCTTCTTGAGCAAATCTAGAGGTGCCCCATCCCGTCTCTTTTGCTGCTTGGGCGATTGCTAATGATGCTGGTATTTCATCCATTCTAATTTTTAATGTTGATAAATCTCTTGAAGTTACTCCATATTGCTTATATTTTTTTTCAAGCCACTGTTTTTCGGAATTTGTATTATTGCTTTTATTAATAATATTAAAAAGTGTTTTTCTATCTATTTTAATATTATTATTTTCTTGTAAAATTAAAGGTAAAATAATTTGAATAAAAAGCTCTTTTCTTTTTTTTGTATTTTCAATCATTTTAATCTCAGCCGGCAGCAAAGTTAAAGCAATTGGTTTAACTAATTTCGTTTGCCTAACATCCTTTAAATTATAGTCAGTATCCTCAAACAATTGTTTTATGGTTGATGCACTTAATCTGACAGTATTAGACTCTAAATCATTCAAACTAAAAATATCAAATAAAACATCTTCTTCATTCATGTGTTCGTTAAGATTTTTTGAATTTAGAGTATATGCTAAAATTTTTTTTGAATTATTTGTATATTCTCTATTATTTAAATTTTTTTCAGCAAAATTTACAATTATTGGAGTAATATAGAAAAAAGATATTACTATAAAAGAGCTCAAAAAAAATCTTAATATTGAATTTACACTCTTTGCTTCAGAAATATCTAATTTTTTCTTTTTTACATTCATTTTTTTATTCTGCAACAACTTCTTTGACTTCTGGTAAATAATGACACAAAAGGTTTTGAACACCTTGCTTTAATGTCATTGTAGAGCTTGGACATCCTGAGCAACTACCTTGTAATTGCACCTTTACTACACCATCTTTAAACTCTTTAAATTTAATGTCTCCACCATCCCTTGCTACAGCAGGTCTTATTTTTTCATCTAAAATTTTTACTATCTTTTTTTCAATCTCCTCTAAATTAGAATTTGTTTCTGCTAAATTTTCATCAATTACAAATTCTTTACCCTCAGAGTAAAAGTCATTAATAAATGAAATGACTATGTGTTTTAAATCTTCCCATTTATTTAGATCATTCTTATTTACTGAAATAAAATCTTTACCTAGAAAAACTCCTTCTACACCATTAATTGAAAGTATATTCCTTACTAAGTCATTATTAGTGTCATCTTTTTTTGTGATTTCATAGGGGCCGCTATTTGAAACTTTTTTCCCTGGAATAAATTTTAAAGAATTTGGGTTTGGAGTTACTTCGGTTTGGACAAACATAATTTATATATAGTTAATATTTAAGAAATTAAAACTTGATAATAAATTTTAACTAAAAACCCACTATTTCTTTAATTTTTTTAATCTTTTTAGATGCAATTAACTCAGCTTTTTCGAAACCATCTTGAAGAATTTTGTCTATATAATTTTGATCATCTAATAACTTTTTTATTTCTGCGGATATAGGTTCAATTTTATCAACCAGTACGTGTGATAAATTTTCCTTAAATTCTAAAAAGTTTTTTCCTGAAAATTTTTCTACTGAATTTTCTAAATTCGAATTTGTTAAACTTGCATAAATACCCATAAGATTTTTCACCTCAAGTCTCTGGTCAAGCTCTTTTACGTTAGTTGGCATTGGTAACGGATCTGTTTTTGCTTTTTTAATCTTATTGATTATCTGATCTTTATTATCAGTTAAATTTATTCTGCTTAAATCAGATAGCTCCGATTTGCTCATTTTTTTTGATCCATCTTTAAGACTCATTATTCTTGAGAATTCTTTTTTAATTAAAGGCTCTGGAACTTGTAAAAAATTATCTAATTTAAAATCATTATTAAATTTTTGAGCTATATCCCTGCATAATTCCAAGTGTTGTTTTTGGTCATCACCTACAGGCACATGTGAAGCATCATAAAGTAAAATATCAGCAGCCATTAATACGGGGTAGGAATAAAGTCCTATACTAGCTTTTTCCTTATCCTTGCCTGCTTTTTCTTTAAATTGAGTCATTCTATTTAACCAGCCCATTCGAGCAACACAACTTAAGATCCAAGCAGCTTCAGCATGAGCTGCCACTCTGGATTGATTAAAAATGATACTTCTTTTTGGGTCAATTCCACTAGCAACAAAAGTTGCAACCGTTTCTCTAATATTACTTTTTAATTCTTTTGGATTTTGTTTTACTGTAATTGCATGTAAATCAACTACACAAAAAATACAGCTATTATCAATATCATTATTTAAGTCTACAAAGTTTTTTATTGCTCCTAGGTAGTTTCCCAAATGAAGATTACCAGTAGGCTGGACACCTGAAAAAATTTTTTTAGACATATAATTAGTACTTTAATTTAATATCACTCATTTTAAAAGCTTTGATAAAGTATGAAACAAATAAGTAAAACAGTAAACCTAATACAACGCTAATAATTAAATAAAAAGATTTTAAATTTTGGTTGAATGATATTTCATCTTGGAAATAATATATTAAAAAGCTAAAAAATACACCCATAAGAATAGATGAAATAATTATTTTTATAAATCTAACCAAAAAAATATTGTTAAAATTGAAAAGACTTTTATTTTTTAAGCAAATAAATAACAGAAGGGCATTAAACCAAGACGAAATAGTTGTTGCTATTGGAATTATGATAAATCCAATTTCATTAAAATAAAAAACACTTATTACAATATTTAATATTACTGATAATAAAGAAATATAAAATGGAGTTTTGGTATCAAGGTTAGCAAAAAAGAAAATAGAAAAAACTTTTATTAAAGAGAAGGCAGGAAGACCTAAGGCAAAATAATAAAGAGCTTTACCAGAGTTTAAAACTGAAACTTGATCAAAAGAGCCATACCCAAACAAAGCTGAAATAATTTGCTCAGAACCAATTAATAGCGCCACTGATGCTGGTAAGCTTAAAAATAAACTTAATTCTAATGCTTTGTTTTGAATTAATAATATCTTATCTTTTTTTTTTGGATTGAATATGCTTTGAAAGTTGGGGCAACACCACAACACCAATTGCTATGCCTGCAATTGCTAAGTTTATTTGATAAATCCTATCAGCATAATATAAATAAGAAACCGCACTTGCCTGAAAAGAAGCAATGATGGTACCCACTAGAATATTAATTTGAGTGACTCCTGAAGAAAAAATACTTGGTAAAAGTTTTTTAAAAAAAATCTTTGTTTTTTTGTCAATTCTAATTTTAAAATTAAATTTTAAAGAATAAAATTTATTTACAAATTTATATAAAAAAAATAATTGCAAAATACCCGCCAACGAAACACCATAAGACAAATAATAAACAAGTTCATCTTCTAGCAATTTAGAAAAAAATAAAATTCCAATTAAGATTATATTTAATATAATAGGGGACGCTGAAGCTGCTGCAAACTTATTGTGTGAATTTAAAATTGCTGAAAAAAAAGATGCCAGACTAATAAAAAATAAAAATGGAAAAGTTATTCGAGTAAGATTTATTGCGAGTTCTATCTTTTCAACTTCCTCCACAAATCCAGGAGCAATAATTGATACAAATGCTGGCATGAAAACTTGAACAACAAGAACTAAGAAAAGTAGGCCTAAAAATAAATAATTAAAAATATTATTAGCAAATTTATTTGATTGTATTTTTCCTCTAGCTATTTCTGAAGCATAACTTGGAACAAAAGCTGAATTAAAAGCTCCTTCTGAAAATAATCTTCTAAAAGTGTTTGGAATTCTAAATGCTACAAAAAAAACATCTGCTAAAACACCTGTGCCTAAAAATATAGCAATAAGTATATCCCTCAGATAACCAAGCAATCTGCTTAAAATGGTAAAAAAACCAAATGTACCAGTTGACTTAAGTAAGTTCATAAATCATATTAGTCTTAATTTTACCCTATTTGTATACCTTATTATCATTAATGAAAAAAACAAAGATTGATCACTATACAGATAAAGAAGCTCTAGATTTTCACAAAAATAAAAGACCTGGAAAAATTGAAATTATTTCTTCAAAAAGCATGACCACAAAAAGAGATCTTGCGTTAGCATACTCTCCCGGTGTTGCTGCTCCTGTTAGAATGATTAGCGAAAACCCAGAAGCTGCGTATGATTATACTAGTAAAGGAAATTTGGTAGCAGTAATAAGTAATGGATCTGCAATTTTGGGAATGGGTAATCTAGGCGCTCTCGCATCAAAACCTGTGATGGAGGGTAAAGCAGTTTTGTTTAAAAGATTCGCTGATATCGACTCTATTGATCTAGAGATTGATTGTAATGATCCTGATGAAATTGTTAATTCAATTAAAAATTTTGCTCCAACCTTTGGTGGTATAAACTTAGAGGATATAGCTGCACCAGATTGCTTTATTATTGAGAAAAAATTAAAAGAGATTTTAGATATTCCGGTCTTTCATGACGATCAACATGGGACTGCAATAATAACAACAGCTGCTTTGATTAATGCGTTAGATATTAATGGCAAATCAATTAAAGATATTAAGATCGTTGTTAATGGTGCTGGCGCATCGGCTCAGGCATGCACTGAATTATTCAAAAACTCAGGTGTGCCTCATAAAAATATAATTATGCTAGATAGAAAAGGTGTAATTTATAAAGGTAGACCTGGTAGAATAGATCAGTGGAAATCAAGATATGCGGCGGACACTAAACTAAGGTCGCTTGATGATGCCATAAAAAATGCAGATGTATTTTTGGGTTTATCAGCAAAAGGTACTTTAAAAAAAGAGTTGGTTAAAACAATGGCAAAAAATCCAATTATTTTTGCTTGCGCAAATCCTGATCCAGAAATTACTCCAGAAGAAGTTAATGAGGTAAGAGATGATGCTATTATTGCAACAGGAAGATCCGATTATCCAAATCAAGTAAATAACTTAATAGGATTTCCATACATCTTTAGAGGTGCTTTAGATGTAAGAGCAACAACAATAAATGAAGAAATGAAAGTTGCTGCAGCCAAGGCCATAGCAAAACTTGCTAGAGAAGATGTTCCTGACGAGGTTGTTGCAGCCATGGGTGGGGAAAGACCTCATTATGGTAAAGATTATATAATACCTTCAACATTTGATCCACGATTAATAAGTATAATTCCTGCAGCTGTTGCCAAAGCTGCCATGGATAGTGGTGTTGCAAGAAAAAATATTGAAGACTTTGATTCTTATAAAGATCAACTGAAACAAAGACTCGATCCGACTGTAACTATTATGCAAGGTATTAACTCTTATATTAAGAAAAATCAAAAAAGAATTGTTTTTGCAGATGGAGAAGATGAAAATACTCTTAAAGCAGCAATTGCGTTTAAGAATTCAAAATTAGGAATTCCAATTCTAATTGGTAAAGAGGATAAAATAAAAGAACAAATAAAAAATATTGGCTACAAAGAAAATTTTGATATTGAGATTGTCAATTCTAAAGATGAAGAAAAAAGAAATAAATATGTAAAACATTTGTTTAAAAAATTACAAAGAGAGCAAGGATTGCTAGAAAGAGATTGTGATCGACTTGTAAGAAACGATAGAGTTGTATGGGCAACTAGCATGGTTGCTTGTGGAGACGCAGACGGTGCTGTAACAGGAAATACTAGACGTTTTGGAGCGTCACTTGAAAAAATTAAGCAAGTAGTTGATGTTAGAGAAGGTGAAATCATGTTTGGATTAAACATGGTAGTATATAAGGGTAAAACTATTTTTGTTGGTGACACAAGTGTTCATGAATATCCAACTTCAGAGCAAATGGCTGAGATAGCTATTTCTACAGCAAGAGTAGTTAGACTTTTTGGTTTTGAGCCTAAAGTGGCTTTTGTCTCTCATTCCACATTTGGTCAACCACTTACCAGCCGAACTAAACACATAAGAAAAGCAGTTGATATTTTGAAAGAGAAAGAAGTAGATTTTGAATTTGATGGCGACATGCAACCAGATGTAGCTCTAAATCCAGAATATAAAGAACTTTATCCTTTTTCAAAAATTGTTGGGATGGCAAATATTTTAATTATGCCAGGTCAACATAGTGCTGCAATATCTTATAAAATGATGAAAACTTTAGGAGAGACAAAAGTTATAGGGCCCTTATTGATTGGACTTGGCCTTCCTGTTGAGATCGCACCACTGAGAACCTCAACATCTGAAATTATTAATTTAGCTTCGATTGCAGCTTATTCTGCAGATATTATTAATTATTAATTATTCTCTTTGAATTCTTAAATCTTCAACAAGAATAATACTTGCAATAACATCATCAACATCAAGTATTTCTTTAGCTTCACTTATAACCAATTCTTTTTCTTCAGATGTTAGTGCTATTCCATAAACATAAATCTTTTTTTTATATGTATCAATTTGATAATTTGTTGCTTTAATATTTTTATTTAAAATTAAGGCTGTTAGAAACTGAGAAGTTATAAGAATATCTTGTGCAGATTTTTTAAAATTAAATTCTTCTTTAATCTTAATGTCATTACGGACTGATCGGGCGCCTTTTGTTTCCCAAGCAAGTTTTGTTAGTTGTAATTTTTCCTCAGGATTTTCCACTTTGCCAGTTAAAAAAATTCTTCCGTCTATTACCTTAGATTTTACTGATAAAAGATATCTTTTATCAGTAACTAAAATTCGAGTTATTAAATTTTTTTGCATAATAGAGTCATCCATTTGAGTTCCAATTGTTCTTGGATCTAATGCAACAGATACTCCAGTTCCGAAAAGGCCTCTAGAGGAAACACCGGCACAGCCTGAAAGAATAACGCCAACTAAAATTATGAGTATAAATTTACTTTTCATTTTTTAACTTTAAGCAATAATTATAAATTTCTTTTTTTGACACCTTGCTATTTTGACTAATAAAGCTTGTTATTTCCTTTATACTTAATTTATCAATCATTTTTTTAATATTTACCATATCTGATTCACTTAGCTTTTGTGAGGTATTTTTTTCATTTTTTTTTTCAGAAATAACAATTGTAAGCTCTCCTTTTGGTTCCTTGGAAAAAATTTCCAAGTCATCAACATTTTTTCTAATAAATTCTTCATAAAATTTTGAAACCTCCCTGCAAAATACTATTTTTCTTCCACCAAGGTTTTTTTTTAATTCAGGTATTATTTTATTAATTTTTTTTGGGGACACAAAGAAAACTAAAGTACTATTTAATTCTGAAAGTTTTTTTAATTCATTTATTAAGCTTTGTTTTTTTTCAGGGAAAAAACCATAAAAGAAAAATTTTTCTGAAAAACCACTTATTGATACTGCCGTCGCTACAGCTGAGGGTCCTGGGATGGGAATAACTTTAATATTATTTTTTATACACTCATTAACCAAAATTGCACCTGGATCAGAAATGCTTGGAGTTCCAGCATCTGATATTAAAGAAATTACTTTTTCAGATTTTAAGAGATCAATTACCTTTGATAAATTTTTTTTTTCATTAAATTTATGATTTGAAATTAGTCTGGATTTAATTTCATACTTATCTAACAAATTTTTTGATACCCTAGTATCTTCACATAAGATAAAATCTGATTTTTTTAATGTTTCAATTGCCCTAAAAGTAATATCTTTTAAATTACCGATTGGAGTTGAAACTAAATAGAGACCATTTTCATAATCTTTTGTTATAGATTGTGATTTTGTGATCATAATTGAGCTTAAAAAATATTATACTATCATCAAAATGAATAAATTTATTAAAATTATTTTTTTTCTTTTATTAAATTACTCTTTGTTATTCTTGCACTCAGTAAAAGCAGAAGAAAAAATAAAAATTGGACTCCTTGTACCAATGACAGGCCCTAACAAGCATATTGGTCAATCAATTATTAAAGCTGTTAGATTGGCTGTAAAGGATATTGATAGTAATTTGATTGAGATTATTCCAAAGGATACATCTACAAAACCAAATAAAACCCTTAAGTCTGCATTTGAATTAAAAAAAATGAATGTAAAGGTAGTTATTGGCCCTGTATTTCATGAGAGCTTAGCCTACTTGGATGAAATAAAAGATTTAACTTTTTTGTCTTTAACAAATAAAACTTTAGATCTTCCAAAAAATGTAATCTCAGCAGGAATTAATTCAACTTCACAACTAAGTACAATAAAAAAATTTTTAAAAATAAATGATATTAGGAAAACTATTTTTTTAACACCTTTGTCAGATTATGAATTTGAAATTAAAAGAGGCATTAAGAATTCTAAAATTAAAATTTTTAAGAATTATACATATGACACCAATCCTACAAAATTAACTAATCAAATTGAAGAGATTACCAATTATAAGATTAGAAAACAAAATCTTGAAGATGAGATTTATAGAATTAAAAATTCCAATATATTAAATAAAGAAAATAAAATTAGACAATTAGAAAAAAGATATACATTAGGTGGTTTAAATTTTGATGCAATAATAATTGCAGATTTTGATGAAAGCTTAAAAAGTGTAGGTACCTCACTTTTGTATACAGATGTATCTCCAAAAAATAAATTTTTCATAACATTAAATCAGTGGTTTGATGAAAGTTTATTACATCAAACAGACATTCAACCAATATATTACCCATCTATAAATCAAAATAATTTTAAAAATTATAAGAATAAATTTTTTAATGAATTTAATGAAAAACCAACCCATTTGTCTTTATTGAGCTATGATCTTGTTGGCCTTGTATACTACCTATCTTTAAAATCAGATCTCTCCAAACTAAATAAGTTATTCAAAAAAAAAAATTCTTTTAAAGGAAAAATAGGTATTTTTGATATTAAAAATAACAAGATTAATCATAGATTAAATTTTTATAAAATCGAGGATAAGAAAGTTATAAAAATTTTTTAATTTTCTTAAAAGCAGCAGATCTATGATCAATTTTATATTTTTCTGAAGATTTTATTTCACCAAAAGTTTTTTTTTTATTTTTTGGTATAAAAATAGGATCATAACCAAATCCATTTTTTCCTCTAGGTTCATTTGAAATATATCCCTCAATTTTACCAATTACAGAAACAATTTTTTTATCTAAATAATAAATTGACAATGCGCAAATAAATCTAGCTTTGATTTTTTTTTCTTTCCAGTTTTTATTTTTTTTGAACAATTCTCTATAAACTTTTATTATAGCCTTATTAAAATCACCTTTTTTTCCACCCCATCTCGCAGAATAAATGCCGGGGTCTTTATTTAAAATATCTATTTCAAGACCCGAGTCATCAGCAAGACATGCTAGTTTTGTTTTGTTTGAATAGTATTTTGACTTTATGATGGAATTTTCCTCAAAAGTTAGCCCATCTTCTTTTGGGCTTTTAAGCATAAAATCTTCAGTTGAGTAAGTTTTAATATATTTTGGCAGTAAATCTCTTATTTCTTTATATTTCCCCTTATTATTGGTTCCTATAAGTAATTTTAAGATTTTTTTCATTAATGCCTAGCAATTTTGAAATTTCTTACCATATATGCTGACATGGAAAAAGAAGAAACCCTAAATCAAGAAGCTAAAACTGAAGAGCATTTGGAAGAAAATATTAAGGCTGCAGAGCAAAAGGAAGAATTTAACGAAATTAAGTCAAATGATGAGGAAGAAAAAAAAGAAATTACTCCTGAGGATAAAATAAAAGAATTAGAAGATAAGCTTGCAAGAGCGTTTGCTGAAATGGAAAATCAGAGAAGAAGATTTGAAAAAGAAAAAAATGATGCATTTGATTATGGTGGTTTTACATTTGCAAAAGAGGCTTTAAATTTAATTGATAATTTAGCAAGATCAAAATTAATTTTAGAGAGTGACGAAACTCTTAAAAATAGTGAGGCTTTAAAAAAAATATTGGAACACCTAGATATAATTAATAAAGATTCACTATCTACGTTTACAAAAAATAATATTCATCCAATTGATTGTCTTAATAAAAAATTAGACCCAAATTTTCATCAAGCTATGATTGAGATAGAAGATGATCAAAAAGAGCCTGGAATTATAATTCAAGAAGTCCAAAAAGGTTTTATGATTAAAGATAGGTTGCTTAGGCCATCATTAGTTGGCGTTTCAAAAAAAACAGAGAAAAAAGATCTGAAAAGTGAGGAAAATATGGAGAATTTAGACAAATAATAATATTTGTTCAACTTGTAGAATTAAAATTAACACATATATGAAAGGGAGAAATTAAATTATGAGCAAAATTATTGGAATAGATCTTGG
>MDTF01004421.1_pt1 | contig 18928 bp, 17 predicted proteins | sample 811191 | NCBI WGS metagenome assembly MDTF01 (sample SAMN05326649, study PRJNA326480) | marine metagenome | isolation source: seawater | place: Southern Ocean | collected 2011 | reverse complement strand
TTTAAACTCCATTTCATTAAAAAAAAACAGCACTATAAATGATGCTATTAAGATATTGAATATTTCAGAGACTCAGATTGTTTTAATCACAAATAATAAAAATCAATTAATTGGAACGGTTACTGATGGAGATGTTAGAAGAAGCCTATTAAAAAAAAAAAAATTTGACTCAAATTTATCAGAAATAATGAATAAGAAACCATTTGTGGTAAAAAAAAAAATATCCTCTAGCTATGTACGTTTATTAATGGAAAAAAATAAAATTTTACAAATTCCATTAATAAATACAAATAAAGAAGTAGTAAAAATTTATTATTGGAACAAAAAAAGTTCTACTGAAAAAAATAATTTTTTTTTCTTACTTGCTGGTGGATTTGGGAAAAGACTTTGGCCGTTAACTAAAAACACTCCAAAACCAATGATAAAAATAAATAATACACCTATTATTGAACTTATATTGGAAAATGCAAAAAAACAGGGGTTTAAAAATTTCTATATTTCGGTCTTTTATAAAAAAGAAAAAATAATCAATTATTTTAAAAATAGGGAGGGGTATAAAAATATTAAGTACACACACGAAACTAAACCACTTGGCACAGCAGGTTCTTTAGGGCTTATAAATAAAAAAACCAATCTTCCAATTATAATTGCTAATGGTGATACAATTTTAAATATTAATTTTTCAGATTTACTAGCATTTCACAAAAAAAATAAGGCTTTTGCAACAATGGTTGTTCAGCAAGTAAACCGTACAAGTAAATTTGGTATTATAAAAACCAAAGGTACAGTTATTACCGATATAGTGGAAAAACCTAATGAAAAAATTAATATTAATACAGGAATGTATGTTTTGAGCCCTAAAGCTTTATCTTATATTGGTAATGAAAAAATTGATATGCCTCAAGTTTTCTTAAACCTTAAAAAAAAAAAAAAGAAGATAATTATATACCCAATATACGATCAATGGCTAGACTTGGGAGATAAAGCAACACTTAAAAAAATTAAAAAAAAATTTAAATGAAAATTTTATATTTAATATTGGCTAGAAAAGGTTCAAAAAGATTAAAAAATAAAAACTTATTAAAAATAAATAAAAAAACACTAATAGAATTGACAATCAATTTTGTAAAAAAAGTTGCACCTATAAAAAATATAATTTTTTCAACAGATTCAAAAAAAATGCTTAATATAGCAAATAAATTAGGGATCAATACACCATGGCTAAGACCAAAAAAATTTTCTCTTGATAAGAGTACATCGTTCGATGCTTCGTTGCATGCCATTAAATGGTTTGAAAGTAAATTTTTTAAGATTGATGCTATTGCATTATTTCAACCTACAAGCCCTTTTAGATCAAAAGATCATTTCATAAAAGCTCTAAAAAAATTCAAAAATAATCCTAAAGTGCCACTAGTTTCAATTAAAAAAATTGGACTTTCAAGTAATAAAATTTTTAAAAAAAAAAAAAATTTTTTAATTAATTACTCAAAGTCTAAAAAAGGAATTGATGTCTTTATGCCTACAGGATCTTTTTATCTTATTAAAAAAACCACTTTAATTAAAAATAAAGACTTTTACACAGATAAAATGAACTATTTTCAAATTGATGACCGTTTAATGAATATCGATATTGATACTTCAGATGATTATTTAATGGCCAAAAAAATATTTTCTAGTAAGTAATCTTTTTATTATCTAGGTTTTTTAATTTAAGAAGTTTTAAAATTTTTTTATCTAAATTATTAAAATTGTTTTTTGAATAATATGGATTTGGATAGCTTTTAAGATCAGCTTTTAAATTAAGTATTTTTTTTGTTTTTATAATAATATTTCTTGTTTTTAAATCACAATCAAAAATATTTTTTGTTTTAAGTCTTGATTTTTGTCTACTTCCTAAGTTTATTGTTTTACAATTAAAAAATAAAGTCTCTTTAATGCCACTTGATGAATTACCCATGCAAATACCTTTGTTGTAGATTCCTAAATAATTTAAAATACTAAAATACATCTTTCTACCTAAGTTTTCTACTACTACGATATTTGCTTTTATTTTTTTAATTTCATTAATTTCTTTAATTACATCTTTATATCCAGGGTCAAAATTAGGATAAGTTATTATTATTTTTGTATATTTATTTTGTAAATTTTTTAATGTTTTAAAAATTAATTTAATTTTGTGAAATTCATTTGGTACAGGATGATATGTAAATAAAATAATTTTTTCATGCAGACCAATTTTAAATTTTTTTTCTAGATAAGCTTTACTAAAAAGCTTTTTCTTATTAATCGAATTAAGTGGAGGAAAACCAATATCCAAAACTCTTCTATTTTCTTCTCCTAATTTAATAACTCTTTTTTTGGAATCTGTGTTGGTAACCAAGTGCAAAGAAGCTAATTTTGTTATTGCATGTCTCGAATTGTCATCTAATGTGCCTCCTTCAGTCACGTCACCACCTTCAAGATGTATTATTGGAATTCTCATAAAATGTGCAACTAGCGCAACTGACAATGTTTCAAATCTGTCTGAAGTTAAAAATACACAATCAGGTTTAATTTTTCTGAAAATATCAGTTACTTTGCTTTGAAGTTCTACAGAATAATTATTTAGTTTTAAATTATTTTCTGACTTCAAGTTTATATTAATCTTATGTGTAACTTTTATTTTATCCTTTTTTATGTCCTTAAAAGTATCACCAACTACATTTGATGTATGTGAGCCCGCGACAATAAAATAAAATTTATAATTTTTTTTTTTTTGAAATAACTTAAGTATTGGGAATTGGATGTTGTATTCTGCTCTACTCCCAGAAAAAAATACAATTTTTTTCATTACTTAACATCAGAGTGCTTAAGTTGATAATTTTCTGGTAATGTTCTTTTTGATATTTTATTTATTATTTTATGTAAATCTTTTGCTGGTATTTTTCCTGTACCTGGTCTTTTTACCCATATATTATTTGTAGTGAATTTTTCATTTTTATTTATTTTTTTTGTAGTAACAACTGTCGCAAAAGCAAAATTTGTTACTGGAATTTCTTCTTTAAGAATTTTATTTCTTGTTCCCTTGGCTGAATGTATTTCGTTACATATATCAACCATATTTTTAAATTTTTCTGGTGTAATAGATAACTCAATGTCAGGACCACTCCATTTTTTTGAAACTGTAAAATGCTTTTCAATAACGTTAGCACCAAGGGCAACCGCTGCTACAGCTAGATATATATCGTCTGAATGATCACTAAAGCCTACTGGGCATTTAAATTTTTTTTTCAAAAATGGAATTGTATTTAACATTGTTTTTGATGAAGGTGCTGGATACATTGAAATACAGTGCATTAAAATTATCTTTGTGTTTATCTTCTTTGCAAAATTATAAGTTTTTGTAATTGATTCTAAAGAGTTCATTCCAGTTGAAATAATTGTTGGTTTCTTAAATTTTGCAACATGCTTAATAAGTGGTAAATTGTTGCATTCTCCTGAGCCAATTTTAAATGCTGCTACTGATACTTTTTTTAGCAAATCTGCTGCTTGAATCGAAAATGGTGTGCTTAAAAAAATTATATTCTTTTTTTTACAATATTTTTGCAATTTCTTATGTTGTTCTAATGTCAATTCACATTTTTTCATTAAATCAAAAACAGTTTCTTTTTTAGAGTGAGCTAAAGTAATTTTTGTATCTATCATCTCATGTTTAGCTATGTGTGTTTGAAATTTAATTGCATCCGCTCCAGCAGTCTTTGCTGCATCAATTAACTTAAAGCATTTTTGAAAGTCACCATCATAATTAATTCCTGCTTCTGCAACATAAAATGGTCTTTTGCTATCAGCTATTTCATTGTTATTAATTTTTATTTTCATAATAATCCTTTAGGGTTAATAAGCCTTTATCAAATCTTGTAAATATTAACTTGTTTTTTATTAATTTCCTTGTTTTTTGTATGCTTGGCATTCTTCTATAAATAGATAAATTTTTTACTTTTTCAAACCTTATTTTTTTTTTAATATTCAATATTTTTTTTATTTTTAATATTAAATCTTTAATTTTAATTTCCTCAGTAGGGTTAGCAACATTCACTATTTCATTTTTAAATGATGGCTTTAAAGCTTGTAAAAAAATGTAAATCGCATCATCCATATATAAAAAACATCTTGAGTGATTAGGATTCTCAAATGTAGGATTTTTATCATTTTTTAATTTATGGAAAATACTTGGAATTACATGCGTAGTTTTCATACTGCGCCCATAAATATTGAATATTCTAAAAATTGTATATGGTACTTTTGATCTAATGGTCATAAATTCTCCATAGACTTTTGATAACCAGTAGGCAGATCTAGGGTGATGGATAGATGGGATCTGCAAATCATCTTTTTCACTCATTTTTCCATGTTTGTTTAATAAAGAATAAACCTCACTTGTGGAAAAAAAAAATAACCTCTTTATTTTTTTTATTTTAGAAAGTTGAATTATATTTTCTGTAGTCGTTAAGTTATTCTTTAGACTCCGAAGTGGGTACTTTACAATTTTTTGTACACCCAAGTCTGCTGCTAAATGATAAATATAATCTATTTTAATATTAATTTTTTTTAAAGCTTTTAAATCAGCTAAGTCAGCTTTTATAAAAAAAACATTTTTTAAATTAAAATTGTAACTTTTTTTATCAATAACATATACTTTTGAGTTTTTTAAATTTGATATTTCTTTAACCAGCTTTCTACCAACAAAACCTGAACCACCTGTTATTAAAAAATTCAATTAAATATCTCCTCTTCCTATAATTTTTAGATTAATTTTTTTTTTTAAAATAATTTTTATTTGATTTTCATTTAAAACATTATTGGTATCAATAATGTTAACATTATTATTCAATTTAATAAATTTAATATTATCAAATTGCTTATGTTTTACATTAAATATAATTAAATCATACTTTTTTAGATTATTTGAATTTTTTATTATCTCTATTTTTTTATAAGATAAAAGTTTGACAACTGGATCATATATTGTCAGTTTTTTTCCTTTTTTATACAAATTTTTTATCATATCTAGAGATCTTGAGCTTCTAATGTCATCTACATTTTCCGCATAAGAAATGCCAGCAATAAGTATTTTATTTATTTTATGATCTTTCTGAATTATCTTATTAATTTCTTTAGTGACTCTAATATGCATTTTAGAATTAATTTTCATTGTTAGATCTACAAATGGAAAATTCAATTTATTATTTAAAAATTTATTTGAAGTAAATTTTGCAAAATAGGGATCCTTTGTAAGACAATATCCACCAACACCCAGTCCTGGTTTCATTATATTTGAGTGAGTATCTCGATTCTTAATTGCTTTTATAACGGAAAACAAATCGATCCCAAATTTTTCCGCAAGTATTGTCCACTCCTCAATTAAGGCTATATTTATAGCTCTATAACTATTTTCTAGAATTTTTGTGCATTCAGCTTCTTCATATTTTTTGAATTCAGTAACTTCAAATTTTTTAGTATTAAATATTATTGAAAATAGTTTTTTTACTTTTTTGCTTATTCTTAAATTTGAGTTAGAAGAAAAAACTCTGTGTGAATTTACTATGGAATCATAATATTTTATTCCTGGCATGACTCTTTCGGGTGAAAAAACAAAAAAAACATCGTCTCTAATTAAATTTTTTTTTCTTAATTCTTTTATTATCTGAGATGTAATGCCTGGAGGAGAGGTGGAATTAAATATAAATATTGCTCCACTTTTGGCAATTTTAAAATATTTACCAATTAAATTGCAATAATCATCAAAATTTGTTGTTAATTTTTTGGTGATATTAAGTGGAAAACAAAAAAATATAAAATCTGAATTTGAGGCATTGTTATAATTAATTGAAAAGTTAATGTCTTTTTTATTTTTTGAAAAAATTTTATTTAGTTTGTTGTCTAAAAATAAGCTATTATTTTTACTATTTTTAATATCTTTAATTTTTTTTTCACCAATTTTATTATTTATCTCTATACCAGTAATTTTTTTTAAGAATTTTTTTTTATCAGATATTGATATTAACAAAGGTAGTCCAACAAAACCTAATCCTATTACAGAAATTTCATACATAAATTTATTATAAATAAAAGAATTAAATAGATCACTTTTTTTTAGCTGTCCACTATTATAGCTAGTATTAATAGAATTTTTATATGATATATTGATGATTAAATCTCAAATTCCTCTGTTTCTTTTTGCTATTATATCATCAATTTACAAATCTTACTGGGGAAAGTCGTTTGTATCTAAACGAGGTAAGGTTAATGGGTCGTCAATTTCTAAATTTGCTTTACGAAAATCAGTTGTAATACCAATTGAAGCACCCATCTCTTTTAGTAGTGAGAGGGTTGTATCGTTATACGCACCATATGGATAGCACATAATCCAATTTGAAGTCGGCGCACCAACTTCTTCTAAAAATTCCACAGATGATGAGATATCAACTTTCTGCTTTCGAGAGCTAATCCGATCAAGCCAGTAATGCATCGAACCATGACTACCAACATACATGCCGCTAGAGACAAGCTTTCGAACTTCGTCAATGCTCATATAAAGTCTACTAGAAAATTTAGCCTCTGATATTCCAACAATTTTTTCAAATAAGTTTGATGTAATTTCATTTCTTATTTGTTCAGGTAGTACATGCTGAAGCATTCGTTTGATAAATATCGTATCTGCATTATCAAATCTATTGGCGACACCATACTCCTTATAATATGCATGAATTTGCTCATTCGTCATACCAAGCTGAAGACATAGATCATTTAAATCAGCAACTACTTTATTAATGTCATCGGAACAGCTCAAAATATGATGAATTGAATTTACATCCAAAACCTTATTCTCTTTAATCGCCACCCTTGGCGGGAAGAAAGCACCACTTAGATTGCGGTTGATTAACTCTGGTAACACGTATTGATAATGGTCTTTATATCCATCATCAAAAGTAAGCCAACATGCTTTGGGTGGTAGCTTCTTATTTTTAATAATCCTATCTATTACCTGTTCGCTTGAAACTATCGAATAATTATTCTCCAAGAAATCTAACTGTCTTTTGAATCCTTCTATTTCAAGACCCTTTATACCAGGAAATTCACTGCCAATAATTGGTCGAATGTAATGGTACATAATAATCGTAAGGTCAGTCATTCGCTATACTCTCTCCTTATTCTTGGATTGTCTTGATCTCCATCACCTTTGAATAAGCAAGTTGGCTGATTATCAGTAGTGAAAAAATGGATATCAATATTCCTTTGTTCAAAAGGTGAGAAATAATCTGGAATAGTAATTTTTTGAGAATCTGAAATTAACTCATAATTTCCTTCTGTTAAAAGATTCATATCAAGATTCGAGGCGTAAACATCAACATATTCATATTCATATTCATGGCATGATTTTTTTAGAGTGCTTACAAACTCATTTATAATTCTAGAGATGTTGTTATTTTCAGCAAGCACATCTATTATTCTTAATGCTCTACCACTCAAATATTGAACCTCTCTCGAAACAACTAATCCTAAATAAAAATTTTTTTCATATACCTCGTGAAAAGTATAAAAAAAATAAGGATGTTTTACATATCTTTTCAAAATATAATTTTTTGACTTATGAGGTTTTTTCTCTTTATATCTACTTAATTTTATTAATTTTTCTAATGATAACTCAACTGATTTGGTTTTTTTAAAATTCCAAGAATCACCATATACAAAAAATTTTTTTTTCAAAGGTGGGATTGCAATTGAAAAGGTTTTACACTCTGTATTGAAGGCAGCGAAGTGTACAAGTTTGCCTGTTTGAAATCCCATAAACTTATAAACTCCAATAGTTTTTTTGTTAATTCCCACACAAAACATTGATCTGTGTTTTATATTATCTCTTAAATATTTAATTAGTTTTATTCCTAAAACTGGATCTGACAAGTTGGGAATCACTTTCCAAAGAGCTAAAGCAATATCTTGTTCATTTTTTTCTGGACTATACTGCATATAACCAAGCACTCCAACAATTCTATTGTTATTATCTAATGCAAGAACAAATTGCAGGTCATCTTCATGTTTATACTGAAAATCAAAAAACATTTGATCGTTAGATAGAATATGATTTTTTGCCCAATAATTTCCAATAAAAGACATAATATCTTCTTTATCCATATATTTGGCAAATCTTACTTTAAAAGAACTGCTCATTTTTTATGTGCCTGCACAAGGTCTACAAAGTCTTGCACTGTCTCTAGTGTTTGGATGTCTTCTAGCTTAAATTTAATCCTAAACTCCTCTTCTAGTGCAACAATTATATTAACAGTGGCTACAGAATCCCACTGATCAATGTCTGAAGAGGCCGTCTTAAGACTAACTGTTCCTTTTTTAACATCAAGAATATCTTGGAATATTTCGATAATTGTTGAAACACTCATTATAATTCCTCTATGATAATATTTGGGTTATTAGGAATAGAGTACTTTTTAAGATCAATTTCAAAAATTTGTGATCCCTCTTTTTCTCCTACAAATAAAAATCCCATTTCCTTGTATAGGTTGGAGACAATATGATTTTTTTTTGTTGGCACATATCTACCTCTCACAGTTTTGATATCCCTGTTTTTAGCCTCCTGTAGGAAGCTGTATAGAAGAGAATGCTCCAGGGTTCTTTTAAAAACACGACAGCTCATAAGCCAAAGATCAATTTCAACTTCACTACCCAAGATAGTTCCTTGAATAAGAGAGACAAGACCATTATCGCCAAACTTATCTATGAGTCTCGCATAAAAAGAAATTTTATTTTGTTGTTGCATAGATTTTTCAATTTCCTGTAAGGACATCCTTCTCGTAGTTAAATTAAATTGATTTGTTTTATTGGTAAGCTGAGAAATTCTTGAAATATAAATGTTTTTATAGGGAGCAATTTCAGCCTTCATTTTTAATGACTTTAAATATTCATCATAATTTTCGAAAGTAGACAAAAATTTTTCTCTTTTCTGATTATTTTTATAATATTCGTTTCTTTTTACATCTTCAGAAGAAAGTGACGTTACAGTGAATAAATCAGCACCATCTAATATTTTTCTGTAGTGAACCACGTCGTCACCAATCTCAGGAACTGTAATGATTGATCCAAATTCTTTCCTAACAATATCTCTTTCAACTGGATTATCATCAATGAAGACCAAACTCTCTAAACCTATATTGATCTCATCTGCAATTTCATGAATATTTTTACTTTTTGGATCCCAATTTGCCTTAAACGAGGTAAAATCTTCAAATTTCAAAATTGAGTCTGGATGATCAAAACCACTTTTAGCAGTATCAAATTCATTTTTAGAACAGACAGCCAATATAACTCCACGGTCCTTTAGTTCTTTAATGTACAAATGAAAATCTAAATATGCTTGACCGATGCTAGTATCCCTCCCTAGATCTATCCCTTCTTTTCCAACGTCACCAATAACTCCTCCCCAGAGTGTATTGTCAAGATCAAGAACAAGACATTTTTTACTTTTACCAAGAAGTGAATTAATAATTTTACTTACAGTATAACTTAAATGTGTAATAGCATTATAGCTAAGTGAATATTTAGAGGATAACCATAGCGAGTAATCTTTCCATGAATCAAGTCCCATTTTTGATGAAAGATAAAATCGGTCAATTATGTTAAGATATGATAATTTATTAGCCTCTTGTGCTATCATTTGATTTAACAAAGTGATAGTTTGAGAGGAGCCCGTAGTTGATGTTAAGCTAAAATTACCTAAAGAACGAACTACTGGCATTTCAAAATTGTCTTGGATTACAGAACAATTAAGATTTGTATTAAGCTTCTCCCAAACTTTCTTCATTTTATTTAATTCCGTTTCTGCTTTCTCTTTACTCAATATGTTAGATTTATTTAGTTCATCAAATGTTTCTGGAGAAACATGAAGATAAACAATATCAGGTTTAAAATTGATAAGTGCTTCATCATCAAACATTACAACATTATAATGTTGACCATAGTCACACGAATAAAAAGTTGGTTTAAAACCTGATTTTAAAAGAAATAATTCAAGTTGTTCTATAACTTCAAAAGTAGTGGTAGCTCCTAATACTGCTATTTTAATATTAATTAGGCCTTCTTTTTCTAAAAAATATCTTTTTAAAATTTTCTTTTTTCTTAAAATTTTACTTACGTCAAAAGGGTATTCAAGTATCTCAAGCATTTATGATCTCTAAGTGTTTATTGAACCTCATTTATTAGTCTCCAGTTACCATTTTTTTTATGCCATATATCAGGATTTCTATATTTATTTTCTAATTCAAAAAATTGATTTTTAGTTATCTCATGATAATCTAAAAATTCATCTAAAAACTCATGAGGAAATTTGTATTGTTCGTTTAAAACAATCTCAACAGCCTCTTCTCTACTCATTCTTCCATTCCATATTTGATAACAACATTGATCCGTTGCTCTCCAAAATCCATATTTGAGGAATTTAAACCAAATATGAATTTCACATAACTTTTCATCAATATTATCATAATCAATAGCATTTCCTGACAGCGGCCCATCTCTTCTTGGAATAAATCCATAATTTTTAGCTAAGTCATAGTTTTTTTTACCATCCCACCAATGATAATAACCCAAATATATACTTTTTATTTTTTTGTTAATAAATTCCTCTTTATCTGGATGGTTATAAAAAAATAAACCACCCTCATCTATTCTTCCTTCAACAAAATGATCAAAATCTAAATTCATGAAAAGGTCATTATTAATTAGATCTTCAGCTGAACCATCTTTTGCAGAATTAGCAACAGCACCACCAAATTCAGTTGCAATATCCTCACCCCAAACAACTAATGGAGCTTGATAATGTAAAGCAGCCTTGGCTACTGCTGCAAAGACAACACGGTGCTCAGCATAATTGGGATTTCCAGTTTCGTAAAGGGCATATCTTCTAATTTTCTGATGAATACTTGGTCTTACATTAATTTTAATTAAATCAACATCTATTTTATCTACCATCGAGTTAAGATTATGTATGCCTTCATAAGTTTGTAGGTGTGCAACAACATTTACACATAAAACTTTTAAATTATATTTTTTACTCATGACATATGCCTGATATGTGCTATCCTTACCTCCACTAACTGGAACAATACACTCATAACCATTTCCATTAGATCCTCTTACCTGATCACAAATTTCATTTAATTTTTTTTCTCTTTTTTCCCAGTCTGTTTTATGTTTAATTTCAACGGATATACACGCACTACAGATGCCATCTGAGTTAAATTTTACTCCTGGTTTTGTATTTGGTAAAACACATCTTTTACAATAAATCATCTTCATTTTATAGATGGCCTTTTCCATTTTCTTTTTGTCATGGCACCTCCTACTGATCGATCTTCTTGGGAGCCGTAATTTCTTGAATCAACATATGCCCTTCCCATTAATAGATATTCATCATCTTTGATTGATGGTTCGGCATTTTTGGTAATACGAAATTCACAGTCATCTTTTAACTTTTTGGTAAACAGATCATCACTTTTTAGATGGTTATTTATTGAGTCTCTTAAGATCCATTGATTTTATCATTTTTCCATATTTTTTTATCTCTAAACTTATCTACATATGAAAAAAACTCCTCTTCTTGCATGCCTATCCATTTTAAAAATAAATTTAAATCACTAGGATATTTATCCGTATATTTTTTTACCATATTAATCCCTGTTTTTCTTGTCATTCTTTTTAATCTAATTTCTCTAGAAGCATGATCTGTAACTTTTGAATAACCATATTTTAAAAACTTTAAATAATCATGGATACCTGCTGAATGAAAACAATGAACATCTTCATAAGTATTAAATGTTCTCTGCATTTCAGCTGTTTCGTATCCATATTCATCTATCATTTGCTCATGCTGAGACTTCGAATCCCATCTAATATAATTACTCAAGTAAATTCCTCTTACACCAACTTTTTCGAGTTCATTATCATATGGATATATAAATTGCTGAACTTCACTTCTTGAGACTTCACTTTTTTTGTGAACTAAGTCTTCAGCAGATATACCCATCAATGCATGTTCTTTTCTACATCTATGTGTCATTTCTACTTCGTCTAAATGAGAAAACATTCCAGTTTGCTCTGACCAAGGATGCACTCCCCATATAATTAGAGGAATTCTAAATTTAACTGCAACTTGGACTGGGAAAGTTGTGTAACCAGATAAAACTTGCCAATACATACTGCCATATTGTTTTATAGTTTGATTGGTTATTTTTTTTAGATGATTTGGTGATATTGTTGAAGTTATCATATCACAATCAAAAACAGTTGTTAGATTTGCAAGATTACGAATTCCTAATTTAGTATTATAATGCGAATTATAATTAACCAATAAAGGATTCATTCCTAATAAATTTTTTACAACATGAACAATATAATAACTATCCCCTCCACCAGTTACTGGGATAATACAGTCAAAATTTTTATTACTCATGAGTTTTGAATTGTGGGTAATTTTTTGAAGTCTCTTAAATCTTTCTTTCCAATCTAGCTGATCTTTTTCTTCATGAACTCTGCACCCCATACATATGCCATTTTCATCAAAAATCATTCCGTAAGGATGATTTGATGGATACAAACATCTTTTACAGTAAATCATATTATGTCCTCTTTACCTCTAGTAAACTCTATTTTTGAAAGATCTTCTCTTGACATCATCATTAATCTTCCATTTTTATCAAACTCTCTACCTTTATAAGTGGCTTCACTATCCATTCTTATATCGATACCTGATTGAAGTAAATTCATCTTAGCTATAATTGTGCTGTGCTCAATATAATGAAAAATATTTCCTGCAGCTACAGCAGATGCTCCACCTTTAATTATTCCTGACGCAAAATGAGAAAAATCTCCAACACCACCACATGCAATTATAGGTATAGAAACAGCTTCTGTGATTTCCTTGATTAAATTATTATCATAACCAATTTTTGAACCATCTCTATCAATAGAATTTAAAAAAATTTCTCCTGCACCAAGACTCTCAACTTCCTTTGCCCAATCTGATGCAACTAGATTTGTAGGTATTTTTCCTGAGTCTTTGTAAATTCTATAAATCCCATCTTTATCAAGTTTACAATCCATAGAAACTACAACACATTGACTACCAAAAATATTGACAATTTCAGTAATTAATTTTGAATTATTAATCGCACTAGAATTTATTGATACTTTATCTGCACCTGCTCTTATATATTTTCGGACATCCTCAACGCTCGTAATACCACCACCGACAGTCAGAGGAACAAAACATGATTTAGATAAAACTTCTAATATCTTTAAATTTAACTTTCTTTTTTGCTTATATGCACTTATGTCCAAAAGAACAATTTCGTCTACATCCCATTTATTTAAAAATTCAAGAGGAAACTTAGGATTGCCTATAGGTAAATATTTATTGAACCCTATACTTTGTACAATTAAATCATCTTTCATTAGCAAACATGCTATTAATCTTTTTTTTAACATTGCTTATTATACTTTTGTACCTTTTATGTAGTTAACAAAATTAGATAACAAATGTAGACCCTTTCTCTGACTTCTTTCTGGGTGAAATTGGACACCAAAAACATTTTCTTTTCTAACAACTGCATTGATACTTTGTCCATAATTTGTTGTTGCAACCACAAATTCATCATCACATTCAAACCTATATGAATGAACAAAATAAAAAGATCCTTTATCAATTATATTTCTAAATAGGGGTTCTTTTTTTTTTTACAGCCACATCATTCCACCCAACATGTGGTAATCTATATCCTTCCATATGTGGTATTTTACAAATTTTTCCAGCTATAAAAGACAATCCCTCATTATCACCTCCCTCTTCAGAATTATCAGCTAGCAATTGCATACCCAAACAAATACCCAAAAGAGGAACTTTTTGATCAATAACGGCTTCTTTAAGTGGCTCTATAAGCTTTCTTTCTTTTAAGTTTTTTATAGCGTTACTAAAAGCTCCAACACCTGGCAGTATTATTCCATCTGCATTTTTAATATTTGAGGGATCACTAATTATTTCCACTTTACCGTTCAGTAATTCAAAAGCGTTTTTTACAGATTGAATGTTACCCATTCCATAATCTATAATTTTTATATTTATTAAATTTTCCATATCTATTTATTAAAGTTTAAAATCTAAATAACTATATACTTATTTAACTTTCTCTTTCATATGTTTTTTTTAGGTTGCACTCTAATGAATGAAAGCCTTTAAGATTTCTTCTGGCTAGATAATCTTTAATAACTATATCCACAACTTTTACTGGGGAGAGAGCAACATCGCTAGCTATGTTGTTATTTGTTTGATCGGTATGCATTTTAGGTAGTCTAAAATTCAAAATAGTTAATTGAGGATAATTCTTACTGAATTTTTTAAGATCATTTTCTATGGCTTTTTTTGCATCATAATAGTGAGCAAACCCTTCCGGTTTCTCATCTATATATGTTGTTGAAACATTTATAATAGTAGCGTCTGCAGCTAAATAATTTTTAAATTGTTGGATGTCGCTCATTGTGAGTTTGTAAAAATGATCAAACTCATCTTGAAACTCAGATTTTGACAGTTCTGAAGGGTCTATTCGTCTAATGCTTGGCGCAGCATTAAGAACTAGACAGTTCAACTTCTTCCCTTTCAGCTCATCAGATAATTTTATGTTATTATCTAGCTTTAAAGCTCTAAATGACTTGCCTTTTGATTGAATAAATTCTTCAATTCTTTTTGCAGTCATTTTATTTTTAAAATAAGTAGCAAAACAGGTAGCATTTTTAGAGGCAAACATTTGAGAAAAAACACTTCCAACCCCACGTGTTCCACCAGTGATAAAACAAACTTGATCTTTAAGTAGGGAATTATTTTTATCGTTAAAAATAAAATCTTTCAAATGATCCACAGGTTCGGGCCTTGAAAATGAAATCATCGTGATCGATGAACCAGATGCAGATTCAAAACAAGACTTGTATCTTTTTAATAAATCATGAATTTCATTTCTGTCATAATTAAAATTGAGATTATTGTCTTTGATGTATAATTTAAACTGCGTGTAAATAGCTTGACGTCCTGGAGCTACCATCCCAATCCAATAACTACTCCAAGCAAGAATTTTCAATAACCAGTAATGAGTGTTTTCAAGCCCAGGATAATTTTTAAAAAGTTCTAATTTTCTAATATCATCTGGTAAAGTATTCCAGTGTTGATTTCTATCTAGTAGGCTATGAGCACCATCAGAATTTAGTGAAAAATTTGCAGATTTTTGTTTTTCACCCTTAATTGTCTCAACTTTGACTACCGTATAAATAGATTTACCCTTAAAAATTTTAAGAATGTGTATATTTTCATCCTGTTCCATTGAGAAATTATAAGTTTTATTCAATATTAAAGGTTTTTTGAAATCTATTTTAAAAGAAATAAAATCAGTTTTTTTTAAATTACTCTTTGAAAGCAGAAAGAAAACACTGGCAACTCCATAAAGTACCCGTTCTGAAAAAGGAGTTCTTGATGCATATTCCTCATCGATATGTAATGGATTTTCATCCTTGGAATAATCACGAAACGCCTGAAGGTGCTTTTCTGTAAATAGAACTGATCCCATTTTCATCAAGTTTTCATCTTTTTCTATTTTTAAAATAATGATTTAATAAAATGATATCTTCTTTTTTTTTACAAATCATAAAATTCTTTTTTTAAATTAAACTTAAAAGATAAAATTTTCTTAGCAATTTTAATTGGCGTATTTTTCTTGAGAAAAATGTCTGATTTTTTTTTTGATCTTTTCTTAATTGTTAAAAATGCTTTATAAATTGATTTAAATTTATAATCAGAATTAATTATATTATCTGATATAATTCTTCCCTTTTGTCTATCACCTATATTTATAGTTTTTGTCCCAAAGTAAGGGGATTCCAAAACTCCACTAGATGAATTACCTATTACTAGATACGCAAGTTTCATCAAAGAGATATAAGCTCTGTTACCTAAAGAATTAAAATAATAAACTTTTTTTTTCTTTAAAAATCTTAAAATTTCTTTTCTTATAATATCATTCTCACTGTCAAAGTTTGAAGATGTTATAATAATAGTCATATCGTTAAGTGTATTAAGAAATTTTATTAAGTTTTTTATTTGAAATTCTGTCTTATTTTTTTCTAATGTAACTGGATGAAATGTAACTAAAACTATCTTTTTTTTTAAACTAATCTTCAAATATTTTTCTAAATCATATTTTGTTAATAATTTAGACTTTGAAATAGAATGTGCACCTAGGCCACCATAGTTAAAAATAGTTTTGGGATTTTCTCCAAGTTGTATCAGTCTTTTTTTATATTGATCATGTATTGGAAAATGCAGATGTGACAGCTTTGTAATAGAATGTCTTATAGAATCATCATACGCTCCTTGAGTTACTTCACCTCCATGTATATGTGCAATTGGAATTCTAAATGTCATTGCAGCTATAGCACTACCTAATAATTCATACCTGTCACCTAGTAAAACTACTACATCTGGTTCTTTTTTTATAATTACTTCTGCAGTTAAATTAATTGATTTAGCAACATAATTACTAATATCTATATCTCTAAAGTTTTTATTTAATAATTTTTTTTTTATAATATTTTTTATTTTATCTTTTTTAATTTCAGCGATAGTGTTACCAAAGGAATTTGAAAGGTGTGAACCTGTTACCATCAAGTAAGTTTTTTTATTCAATTTCTGTGTTTCAAGCACTACATCTCTCAATAAACCATAGTCAGCTCTTGAGCTTGAGATAAATAAAATTTTTTTCATAAATATTACCTTACCAACTGATATTTTTAGAATTATTTAGTGTTTTTTTGAGCTCAAACTTAAATCCTTTAAAATTTATGTAAACACTCTCATAATTTTTATATGTAAATGCTTTTATTTTCTTTAATATATTTTTTTTTGAATCACTTAATTTTATTTTTCTAGCATTCTCAAACTCTTTTTTTGTGAAAGCGTTTCTTTTCCATTTAAAGTTATTTTTAATCTTTAACCGGTTATTCAAAATATCAGTAATAAAGTATTTAGCTTGTTTAATGATATTTCTGTGTGTTTTGTTAATTAATTTTTCTAAACTTAATTTTTCATATGAAATTTTGAATTTATTAACATTTAGAATTTTACCATTATCAAATTTATCATTTATTATATGGATAGTGCTTCCATAAAAATTGACCTTATCAAGTAAAGCAAAATTATAACATCCGAAACCAGGGTATTCTGGTGGGCCTGGATGAAAATTAAATGAATTTATTTTTATTTTTTTTCTTACACTTTTGCTAATATATTTTGAATTAAGAAATGAGATTAAATAATCATACTTTTTTGAAATTTTAATTTTTTTTTTTTTACTACTATCAATACAATCAAAATTAATTTTTTTTAATTCTAAATATCTTATCAGTTGTTTTGAAGCTTTGTGATTATAGTTAGTTATTACCAATAGTTTCATGAAATTTTTTTATATAATTTGAAATTTTATCAACATCAGAATTTGAAATATTGTCATCTGATGGAACACAAAGAGAGCTACTGTATAATTTGGGTGCGCTTGATATACTGTATGTTTGAAATTTTTTTAAGTGAAGTTGCAAATTAAGAGGACGCCAGATTCTTCTAGTTTCAATTTTTTTTTTAGTTAAAGCTGAACTTAAATCAAATGTTTTTTTAAAATTAAGTTTTTTAAAAAATATTATATTCATCCAATGATTAATTTTTGATTTAGCATCATAAGATAAAACCTCAATATTTTTTGAATCTTTAAAATTATACAAATATCTCTTATAAATTCGACTTCTATGAGTAATTTTTTTTTTCAACCTTCTTAGTTGAGATATTCCTAATGCTGCTGACATACCATTTATTTTGTAATTGTACCCACATTCATTGTGAATATAATTAAATGAGTCGTCTTTTGCTTGATTTGATAAGTATTGTGCCTTCTCATAAAATTTTTTATTATTTGTAATAATTGCGCCTCCAGAACCTGTAGTAATAATTTTGTTTCCATTAAATGAAAGGCATCCTATGTCTCCAACACTGCCGCAATGTTTATTTTTACCTTTTTTAATGTTAATGTATGATCCTAGTGCTTCTGCAGCATCCTCTAAAATAAATATACTTCTTTTTTTACATATGTTTTTTAACTCATAAAAATCACAGGCTCTTCCCCACATATGAGCAACTATCACTACTTTTATTATTTTTTTTGTTTTTTTATTTATTGTTTTATTATTCTTAAATTCTGTTTCCTGCTTAATAAAATTAATTACATCTATAATCTTAAGGTTATGATATTGGTCCACGTCAAAAATTATTGGTTTAGCTCCCAAATAAAGTACTGGATTTACTGTAGCAATAAACGTTAATGAGGGGACAATTACTTCAGAATTACTATCTACTCCTAATATTTTTAATCCCAAATGGATCGCTGAAGTTCCTGAATTTAAAGCGATAGAATATTTAGTATTGCAAAAGCTCGAAAGCTTATTTTCAAATTTTTTTACTATTTTTGACGAAGTTGATATCCATTCACTTTTTAAAACACTATTAACAGAGCTAATATCACTTTTGTCTATATGGGGGACTGATAGCTTCATAAGTATTTTTATAATATCTATCAATATATTGATAGTCTTAGTTTTGAGATGATTTTACTTTTAATAATTTTATTAATCTAAAAATAAAAAAAACCCCAGCTGTTAAGACTGGGGTTATAAAATAAAATATCAATTATTATTAAATTATCTAAAAATTTTTTTCAGTGCATAAATCAAGCCAATTGAGCTATTAGTACTGGTCAGCTACACGCATTACTGCGCTTCCACATCCAGCCTATCAACG
>MDTF01016039.1_pt1 | contig 18931 bp, 10 predicted proteins | sample 811191 | NCBI WGS metagenome assembly MDTF01 (sample SAMN05326649, study PRJNA326480) | marine metagenome | isolation source: seawater | place: Southern Ocean | collected 2011 | reverse complement strand
TATAACAGATTTTTAAACATTGACTCTACCGGTCTTTATAAAGTTTTGGTAATAGACCAGAATAATTGTACTGGAGAAGACACTTATATTGCTACTATTAATTCAAGTCCTGTAAACTATACTACTTTTTCAGACTCTTTATTTCCCTGTTTAGGAGATAGTATTTTAACCGATAGTTTACCATATGGATTTAATTATTCCTACCAATGGACCCCACAAATTTCTTCAAATAATCCACTTGATTCAACCACAAGATGGGTTTCACAATCAAATATATATACTGTAATTATTAAAGATACTATTACCAGATGTAGTTTACGCAATACTATTTCTGTAATACCTAAATCTAATCCTCAGTTAGATTTGAGTTTCATAAATCATTTTGTTAGCGATTCAATAAATATTTGTGACTCTATTTCGCTAAGGTCCGATTTCTTTGCAAACAGTTTTTTATGGACAGATGGAAATCTTAATACGTTAGATTCAACATTTTCTTTAAATATAAATTCTACTGGTTACTATAATTGTGAGGTATCTTTTGGAACCTGTTCAAGTTCGGATAGTATTTATGTTTCTAGATATCAAACACCAAGTTTTCAACTTTTTGGAGGAATTAATGATACTTTACTTTGCAGCTATAATACTTTAGTATCAGACGATTTAAGTAATTATGGTGCAACTTTTAATTGGAGTAATGGGTCTTCAGATTCAATATTATATATTAATAGTGCTGGAAATTATATAGTTGAAATAGGCGATAGTTTAAGTCCAGGTTTATGTAAATCAAAAGACACAATATTAGTTAGTTTCAATCCTGTTTTAGATGTAAACCTAGGTCCTGACATACTGAAATGTAAAGGTAGTGATTTGGAGTTGTCAACTGGCTTTGAAAATAATAACACACAACACCAATGGTTTAAAAATGGTTTACTATTAAACAGCACAAATACTTCCTCTTTATTTGTTGGTGATACAGGAGTTTATAATGTGATTATTACAGATAGCATAAACTGTAATGCTAAAGACACAGTAAAAATAAATGCTACTAATCAAGAATTATATGCTAGATTCTTGTCAACATCTTTAGTCAGTCAAGGTGATTCTGTCAAATTCATTAACTTATCTTATCCATCTCCATTTTCTTCTTCTTGGAACATTAATGGGTCAACCTATGACATTGAATCTCCTATTCATAGTGTTTGGATCAATTCCTTTAATGACACTGTAAATAACGATACAGTGACTGCACAATTAACAGTTAGAAATTCGTCTTGTACTGCATCGCTTGAAAAGAAAATTGTCATTAGACCTGGCAAAAAAAATTATTCAATTTTAAATAATGAACTTGCTGTATATACAGATATAGACTTGAATTTATATCCTAATCCCAATGATGGAAACTTTATTATTGAGTTTCAAATTAATAATGAATATTTAATTGAATCTTACTTAGGAATTTACGATTTATCTGGAAAATGCTTAATCCAAGAAAAATTACTGATCCATAACGGATTGCAAAAGCAAATTAATCTTGAAAATATACCTAGGGGTGTTTATTTAGTTACGATTTATAGTAGCTTGTCAGCAAAGACTATTAAGTTCATAAAAACATGATTTTGAAAAGAATATTTAAATACTATTTTTTATTGTCAAGTATTATTTTGATTGGCCACTCAGTTGCTTATGCTCAACCATGTAAATATGGGTGGAATTTTAGAAAAGAAATAAAATTCTCTAATCCAAGTACTATTCTAAAAGATTTCCAAGTAGAATTTACAATGCCAACAAATTCACTTGTTTCAAATTCTAAAGCACAACCAGATGGTAGTGACATAAGAATAGTTGATTTTAATGGAACAGATTTAGATTTTTGGATAGATGATGATACCTATAATACTTCATCTACAAATTTTTGGGTAAAAATGGATAGTCTTGCTGCAAGTAGCACAACCTCTATATATGTTTTTTATGGTAAAAATGGAGAAGTTTCTCAATCTAACGGTTCAACAACTTTTGAAATGTTTGATGATTTTAATGGCTCAATATTGTCTACTAAATGGTCTGCTTGTAATAATAGTGGAAGTAATATTAGTTTTTCAAGTGGAAATTTGATTTTAACTTCTTCTACAGGAAATAATGTTTCCATAATTTCAGATTCTATATTTAGTGATAGTGAATCAGTTTTTATTGAAATGGATTTGGTTTCAGTCAGTGAGGGGAAATTATTTCTAGGTATTGAAAACGCATCTCAAAATGGTATTGGCATGACTTATAATGAGTATTCTGGTGGAATTTCCAAGTTGGGACTAGTAACTTCTTCCATAACAAGCCCTATTTCACCACTTTGCAGATCAGTTTCTGGAACTTTACAATTCAATTCTTTAAATGTAATTGGGACATGGTCTTTTTCAAAATTTGCTACTAATTCATCCTATTTGTCTTGGCCTGGAGGATCACATCAAAATCTTAATGAATCTACTGCTTTACTTGGAAATCACCAGATCATTTTAGGTGCTATAAATCAAGGACCAAATACATCTGCTACAGTTGACTGGGTAAGAGCTAGAAAATATTCACCTGCCAATATAACGTTTACTCCTCAACCTGAAATTGAAGTTTTTGATGATATTAGTATTTCTAATTCAGGCCCCTATTGCCAAGGAGATAGTATCGTAATAGAAGCCACGTACAATAATTTTGCTGAATATATTTGGTTTAAAGGTGCAGACACTTTATTATCATTCTCAGACACTAATAGAGTTGTCATTCTTAATTCAACACTAGACACAGCTGGTCTTTATTCTCTAACAGTACAAATAACAGGAGGTTGTAATTCTCAAACTATATCAACCAATATAGAAGTAAATCCATTTTCAAATGGAGGGATTCTTAAAACTCAAACATCCACTTTACAAAACTCCGGTCCAGACAATAACGTTCACCTTTCTAGTTTTTGTCCGATCACTAATAGTGACAGTATATATTTAGAAAGTAGTAACGGTATAATTACCTCTTGGGAATCTTCTCTAAATATAGGTGGCGCTTGGAATAGTATTAATAATTCAACTGCTTATTACAATTTTAATTCTATGGTTAACTCAACTTACTTTAGAGCAATCCTTAAAAACTCAGTATGTCCAGCAGATACTTCAATTTACTTTAAAGCGGATATTTACCCACTAAGCGATGCTGGATATTTAATTGGAGGAAATAATGTTTGTCAAGGAACTAATAGTGGACGACTTGAGTTAACGGGATATGAAGGTTCAATTGTTAAATGGGAAAAATCTATTAATAATAGTCTGTCTTGGACTGATATAATTAACACAACAAATGAACTGATTTATAACGATTTAGATGATACTACTATCTACAGAGTTATTGTCAATAGTGGAGGTGTTTCTGGGTGTGTTTCTGACACTAGTAATTCTCAAATAATTTCAATTTATCCCAAACCAGTTTCAGCCTTTACTTTTAATCAAGTTTGTGAAGGTGACCAAACTATTTTCACCAACACCACCACTATTTCTTCAGGTCAGATAAACTCCTATTCTTGGAATTTCGGATCAGGGTCAGGTAGTAATGTAATTAATCCTTCTGTTGTCTTACCATTCTCTGGAAACCATAATGTGTTACTTGTTGTTTCGTCTAATCAAGGTTGTATCGATTCAGTTAGAATTACTAATGTAAATGTAAAGTCTAATCCTATTGCTAATTTTAGTCAAGTCAATATTTGTGATGGTGATAATATGGTATTTAGTAGTTCTTCAATTAATGCCAGTAACTTTACTTATGATTTTGGTGACGGTTCTGGGATATATAATTCTATAACTGGAGATACTTTATATACTTTTCCTGCATATTCAAATTATGATGTAAAACTATCAGTCCAATCAAATAATGGATGTTCAGACTCCCTTACCAAAAACGTGAATGTTTATCCAAGGGCAAACATATCTTTTATTGGAGATAGTGTTTGTATAGGTCAAGCTATTAATTTTATAAATACAACTCAAACAACAGCTTCATCAATTTCTTATGTTTGGAACTTTGGTGATGGTTCTAATTCTGGATTAAATAGTCCATCTCATAATTATTCAATAGCAGATACATTTTCTGTTAGTTTAATTTCAAACACAAATTTTGGATGCCAAGATTCTTATGTTGATACGGTTATTATTTATCCATCTCCCAACTCTTTATTTACAGTAGATAGTATTTGCTTAAACGATTCTGCCTTTTTTGTGAACACAACAGATACTATAATAACTCCCAATCCAACTTTTAATTGGAATTTTGGAGATGGATATTTTTCAAATCAATACAGCCCATCCCATTTATACTTAAGCAATAATAATTATAATATCACCCTTCAATCAACTTCTGAAGATGGTTGTAACTCGTCAATCACAAAAATTCTTTCAGTTAGTCAAATTCCCAATGCTAACTTTTCATCTGTCAATGTTTGTTTAGGTGAATCTTCACTATTTCAGAACTCTTCTAGTCCTTCAGGACTGAGCTTCTCTTGGGATTTTGGAGATGGAAATAATTCTTCAATTACCGATCCCACTCATGATTATTTAATTGCCGGAAGTTATAATGTTAAATTAATTTCCTCATCAAATTCAGGTTGTTCGGATTCGATAATAAAGCAAATTGACATAAATCCAAATCCAAATACTAATTTCACCTTTACAAATGCCTGCTATGGATCTGTTACACAATTTGCAAGTAATTCTCAAATTAGTTTTCCGGATAGTATAGTTTCTTATTTATGGGACTTCGGAGATGGTCAAAACTCCATAGTTGCAAACCCTTCCAATTTATATTTAAATGATGGATCATACAATGTGAAATTATCTTCAACTTCGAATAACTCATGTACAAATGACACTACTATTACGTTAGTTGTAAATCCATTTCCCTCCTCAAATTTCACTTATTTAGAAGCTTGTGTGAATCAAGATTTAATTTTCACTAATCAGTCTACCATTAGTGATAGCTCACCCCTAACTTTTTCATGGGATTTTGGAGACGGTCAGACTTCTTCAAGCGAAAACCCATTAAATATTTATAATTCATATGGAATCAAATTAGTCAAATTAGTTACTATTTCTAGCTTTGGGTGCAAAGACTCCATTCAGAAAAATATTGAAGTTTATGATTTGCCAAGTGTATTTGCAGGGCTAGACACCTCAATCAGTGAAGGCTATTACGTTCAGCTAATGTCCTATTCTCCAGGAGCAGTTAGCTTCAGTTGGATTCCAACTGAAGGCATGAGTAATAGTACTATTTTCAATCCAGAAGCGTCCCCCCCACAAACTACAGACTATATACTTGAAGTAACTGACTTTAATGGTTGTTTAAATAGAGATACTTTAAATATTGAAGTAATAAATGACTTTAAACTTTTTGCAAATAACCTAGTTACTCCAAACGGAAATGGTAAAAACGACACTTGGTATATTGAAAATATAGAATCCTTATCAACCTCTAGAGTATATATTTATGATAAAAGAGGAAAAGAAATTTATTTTGATGAAGATTATAAAAATGACTGGAATGGATATTTCGATAATGACGAATTACCAGATGGGACTTACTATTATGTTATAAGTTTCACCGATAGCGATAAACTTTACAGAGGATCAATAACTTTATTAAGAAATAAATAATGAGTTTTTCAAAAATAATATACTTTTTAATCTTAGTATCTACAAGTACAATTGTTGCCAGAGCTCAACAAATGGAATATAATTCACATTATATTTATAATCCTTATTTGCTAAACCCATCTTTGATTGGAGAAGGTCAAAAAAATATTTTTCTTGGGTATAGAAAACAATGGAGTGGTTTTGTTGGGGCACCTGAAATACAGCAAATTTCTTTTGATTCACCACTGGATAATAATAAAAGTGCAATTGGTTTTAGAATTTTAAATGATGTTACAAATATAATTGGTAAAACAAGTGGTTATTTAACATACAAGTATAAAGTAAGACTTTCAAAAAAAAGTGACTTTAGTTTTGCTTTATCTGGTGGCTTTTTCCAAAACAGAATATTATTTGATCAAATAATTGCTTCTGATAAGTTTGAGTCTATAATATTTGAAAGCAATCAAAAACTTACAGGTTTTGATGCAGATTTTGGCTTTAATTATAGATTTGAAAAATTTATAATAGGTGCAACTACCAAAAACATTTTTCAAAATACTATTGTATACTTCAATGACAATAATTCAAACAATCTTAACTATAGTTTTATTCGACAATTTAATATCCACAGTCAATATACTTTTTCTTTTAAAGGAGATGATTTACATTTAACTCCAATACTTTTATTACAAAGTGTTCAAGGAATTCCTTTCAATTATGAGGGAAATCTCTTATTTGATTTTAAAAATAAATTCTTTTTAAATTTTAACTATTCTCATCAAATCAGTTCTGGTATTTCTGCAAGTGTATTATTAGACGATGCTATTCAACTCTCATATACCTTTGAATTACCAACAAAATCTTTACAATCATATGGGTTTAATTCTCAGGAAATTTCATTAAAATTTTTAATGCATAAAAACAATAATTTTTCAAACTTGAAAGACATTGAGGATTTAAAGAATCAAAGTAACTCACTATTTGAAAAAACTGATTTTATGGAGCAAAATCAAATCAAATCAAATTTAAATATTGACAATAACAGAGATAGCATAAATGCATTGAAAGATAGTCTTAACAGTGTAGTCTTTGGTCTAGAAAATGTAATTAAAAATTTAAAATATGATAAATCAGATTTAGATTCAATTATAAAATATTATAGTGAGAATATTGAAAATGATTCAGATTCATCTAATACTACATTCAAATCTCAAGTCCAAAAACCCATCTCTAGTAATTCTAAAAACCAAAGTGTTTCTGAAAATATAGATTCAAATAAGTCATATTATATAATTATAGGTGCCTATAAAGAGCTTAAAAATGCTATAGATTATAAACAAATTTTTATGCGTGAATATAATTTAGAATCTAAAATAATGAGAAACAAATTGGAATCTTGGTATTACTTGTACACTGAAACGTCCAGTAATAAACAATCTCTTAAAGTTAAAGTAAAAGAACTCCTAGACTTAGATGTAAATAAAATTATCACAAATAATCCTTGGATATATTTCGAATAATTAATTCGAGTTTTCTTCAACTCCACAATATTATTTTTGTTAGAGATATTATATACAAAAAACTTTAATAGTTTAATCTTTAGCACCTAAAAAAGTATAAGAAAGAATATTGGCACCCATTTTAAGCGCTTTGGTTCTTGTTTCTTCAGAGTCCTTATGAACATCAGAATCTTCCCAACCATCGCTTAAATCACATTCAAAGTCGTAAAAACATACCAATCTTCCTTTATATATTATTCCATATCCTGCAGAAGGCTTTTCGTCGTGTTGGTGAATTTTCGGTAATCCTTCGTTAAAATCAAATTTTTGATGGTAAATGGCATGCGAATAGGGTAGTTCTACAAATTCCAATTCAGGAAATATTTTTTTAATTTCTTTCCTTATAAAAGGATCTAATCCATAATTGTCAGAGATATGTAAAAACCCACCAGCTATTAAATAATTTCTTAAGTTGTTGATCTCTTGTTGATTTAAAACAATATTCCCATGACCTGTTAAGTGAACAAAAGGATAGTTATATAATAAACTACTTCCAATTTCAACTTCATCGTACTGAGGGTTTATATTAGTTCCTATTTCTGTATTAGAAAATTCAATTAGATTGGTTAGTGCTGTTGGATTAGCATACCAATCTCCTCCACCATTGTATTTTAACAAACCAATTTTATAGGTATAAGATTGGCCAAAGCTAGTAATGGTGTAAATAGGAAGAATTAAAAAAAGAATTAATCTCATAAAGCTGAATAAAATTTCTTATTTAAAATCATCAAATAGAAATTTATAATCCATGTTAAATTCAATTTTAGAAAATTCATTTTCTTCATAAAACAAAGGCTTTCCATACTCCATCATCTTTTTCGATTTTGAAGCATCTTTTTCTTTGTAGTATTCAGTGTACTCCATTATAGCATATCTCAAAAATAATTGTTGAGACTCAGTCATGTATTTAAGACTGAACTTGTTTTTCTCATATTCTTCTAGTTTTGGAATACAAATTTTTAAATATTCTTTAGCGTTCGTTTTGTTTTTTGTAATTATACAAAGTACGGAATAAAGTAATTTTGCTCCATAATCGTCAGGATCAATAGCGCAAGTTTTTTTAGTTAGCCCTACTGCTTTTGAGTAAGTCTTTTCAGTACCCTCTTGTAAGTAATTTTCTAGTTCTTCTATTATATTTATTTTAAAACCGTTTATAAATTCTTCTGCATCTTCTTTAAATAAATATTCTTTGTCCTTTTTACGATATTTAGCAGCGTAAGACAAAGCTGTTTTTCTAGCTTTTGGAAATTCTTCTGTGTATTTATGATCCTGGCTCATTTCATAACAAGCTTTTGATGCAAAAAGATAGGGCAGAGGATCTTTTTTAGTTTTATCTTTTACAGTGTATTTTAGAGATTTTTTGAAACAATTTTTATAATCTTCATTTACATACAATACCAATAAATTCTCATAAGTATTATCCGTCTGAGAAATTATATTTACAGTTATTAGATTAGCCATAAAATATAAAATGACTAACATTAGAAGATTTGATTTATTTAACATATAACAAGACTTATCAATTTTCATGCCTGAATTTTAGAGTTCTTTATACAGTTTTTTACATTAAAAGTTTCGTATATGTTCTATAAATAATTTAAAGTTGATAATTTTACACTATGAAATGGATTGGAAATAGAGTTTCTTACGAAAATCACAAAGATTTTTTTACTTTGATAATCTCCTCAAAAATTGACCATTGGAAGATGTTGGTAATGCTTGTTTGGCTCTTAATTTGGTTGTGTTGTGGAATAGTAATATTTTACTTTTTATTTTTCACTCAAGACCTTTTAGATCAAAAAGTTTATTTCTATACTTTTTTAGTTTTTTGGACCTATTTTCTGTATAAAGTTTTAAGAGTATTGATCTGGAGAAGATTTGGAATTGAATATATTAGAATTGATGAAGACAAATTTTCTATTAAAAAATCTATTTGGGGATATGGAAGAGCAAAAGAATTTATCACTCAAAATGTTAAAAAAATAAATTTTGCCCCTTTGAAAGAAAAATCTTTTTCTAAAGTTTTTAACGATTCATTTTGGATAGTAGGTCAGGGAACAATTATTATTAATGCTTTAGATAAAGAATACAATTTTGGATCTCAAATTTCAAAAGAGGATGGCGTAAAAATAATTAAGGTTTTGAACTCTAAAATCAATAAAATAAAATCAGCTGGTTAACTCAAAAGCAACAGTTTTGATTCTTTTTGTTTTTTGATTATCAATAGTTTCTTCTAGTATCATTTCTCTCGCTGTTTTACTTTGCATTACTTTTTCAATAGTATTAATTTCTCCTATTGGAATTTTGTTTTCAAAACATTTTCTAATTAAATCTTCAGAAAATTTTTCGATTGTTTTGGTATTTATAATTTCAATCAGTTCTTTCCTTTTTTCAACTCTTTGTTGATTGGTCTTAAATTTATCTATCCATTTTTTCTCAATAGAAATAATATTTGAAAACACTTCAAATTGATGATCTGTTCCAATTGCTAAAATTAATTTCTTCCCATCTAAAGTTGTTATCACTTCACCATAAGGTGCAATATTTGGATGTAGGGTTCCTATAGGTTTGGCTTGGTAATTTGCCATTAAGAAATTAGAAGATTGGTTCATAAGTGATGCAATTGCAGTTTCTTCCAATGTTGTAGAGACCTTGTAGGCCTTTTTTTCTTTATGCTGTAAGATTATTGCAGTTAATATTCCTTCTTTAATTTGATGTGCAGCTAGAACATCAATTAAAGCAACTGGCATTTTTGCAAATTCTTTTTTATTTCCAGTCATATTTATATATCCCGTTTCTGCTTGTAGAACTACATCAAAAGCAACTCTCTTGGGGTTGTTTTTAAATCCTCCTATATGCGCATAGATAATTACAGGATTTATTTTTTTGCAATCTTCAAACTCTAGATAGAACTTTGCTGCATCTTCTCCTTTGAAATTAGTAATCATTACGTCACAGTTTTTAATTAAAATCTCTAATTCTTTTCTGTCTTCTTGGTTGGTGAAATCTAAAAATATATAGTTTTTCTTGTAGTTTACAGAACAGAAATAAGCAGATAAGTCACTCTTTTTTTCATTGGGAAGTTTCCATTTTCTAGTTACATCACCATTAGTTGTTTTGTTTTCCACTTTTATAACTTGTGCCCCTAGTTCAGAAAAAAACATTCCAACTGCAGGACCAGCTAACACACTCGATAATTCTAATACTTTTAAGCTCTTGAACATATTTGTTTTGATTAATGACCGTAATATAATTTCCTTTTAGGATATTTATTGATAAATTTCATTGTTTTAATGGCAAGTCAGAAAAAATTTGGAACTTTTAGTGGTGTCTTGACTCCTTCTTTACTAACAATATTAGGGGTCATTATGTATATGAGGCTTGGTAGCGTCGTAGGTAACTCTTCTAGTATTCTACAGTTTATAAGTGTTATATTTTTTGCCCACTTAATTTCTATAACTACAGGCCTTAGCGTTTCTTCCATTGCAACAGATAAAAAAATTGATAAAGGTGGTATTTATTACATGCTTACAAGAAGTCTTGGTCTTCCAATAGGTGGAGCTATTGGACTAACTATCTTTATTGCAACAGCTTTTAGTATTTCTCTTTATTTAATTGGTTTTTCAGAAAGTTTAATTCCAGTTATAAACGAAGATTGGGCTATTAACGGAATATCTACCAATAAACTTCGGTTATTTGGTTCTTTAGCTTTAATAATAGTTCTTGTAATTGCCTATGTAAGTACAAGTTTTGCCTTGAAGATTCAATATGTTATTTTGGGATTAATTGTACTTTCTTTAGGTTCGATTTTTTTAGGTTCCTCCGAAGGATTAAAAGTAGGCTCAGACATAATAGAATCTCCAAGTTTTGCTGCTTTATTTGGAATCTTCTTTCCAGCAGTAACTGGATTTACAGCTGGTGTTGCTATGAGTGGGGATTTAAAAAACCCTAAGGTTTCTATTCCATGGGGAACAATGCTGTCAATATCCATAGGTTTGATTATTTATATATTGCTTTCTCTTTTTATTTATTACAATATAGACGGACAATTTCTAAGGTCTAATAACAATGTTTTAATAGAGTATGGTGCCATTCCACTTTTAGTTCTTGGAGGTGTTTGGGGTGCAACTTTATCTTCAGCCTTAGGTGGTATTTTAGGAGGCCCTAGAATACTACAGGCAATGTCTTTAGACAATATAACTCCAAATATATTCGCTAAAGAATCGGGTTTAAATAAAGAACCTAGAAACGCCCTATTTCTAACTTTTATTATAGCTGAAATTGGTATTCTTATTGGGGATCTAAATATAATTGCGGAATTGGTTGCAATGTTTTATATGGCAGCTTATTTGTTTATTAACTTATCTTGTTTTTTAGAACAATGGTCCAGTCCTGATTTTAGACCTAAGTTTAAAATTCCTATATGGATTTCACTTTTAGGAGCGATTTCAACCTTGCTTTTAATGATTCAATTAAATCTTGGAGCTACCCTAATTGCTGTGTTATTTATGATGGTTTTTTGGTTTTGGTTATCTAAGAAAGACTTAGTACTTGGAACTGGAGATGTTTGGTTAAGTGTCTGGAATACTGTGGTGAAAACAGGCTTAAAAAATCTTCAGAAAAAGACTGTTCACAAAAGAAATTGGCAGCCTAATATTTTGCTTTTTAGTGGAGGAACTGCAAATAGACCACATCTAATAGACTTTGGAAAATCTATTATTGGAAGAGCTGGAATGGTATCTAATTTTGATTTGATTGAAACAAAATCTGCAAAAGTTTTGTTTCCAAAGTCTCATCAAAACACTAAAGAGGATTTATTAATAGACGATTCTATTTTCCATAGAAAGTTGTACTGTCAAAATGTATTTAAAGGAATTGAATCCATAGCAACAACTTATGGATTTTCAGGCGTGGACCCAAATACTGTTTTAATGGGTTGGGCCAAAAACACCAAAGATCCTATATGGTTCAGTCAAATGACTCAGAAACTTAAAGACTTAGATTACAATATTCTTTATTTAGATTACGATGAAAAAAGAGGTTTTGGAAATTTTAGTTCTATTGATTTATGGTGGAATGGGTTTAATAAAGAAAATGAATTATCTCTTCAATTAGTTAAATTTTTAAGATCTTCAAAAAAATGGAAAAAAGCAGTTCTTAACATATACTTTGTCAATTCAAAAAACACTAGTTCTGAAGAAATCGAACTTAAAATAAGTTCTATAATTGACAGAAAACGAATGAATGCGAAATTCCAAGTAATTAATAACTATATAGAGCAAAAGGATATTAACCAATATATAAGGATTAAAAGTCACCAAACGGATTTAATTTTAATAAAAATACCAGAATTAAAAGTAGGGAATGAGAAAAATTTTATTCAATCTTCAAATGAATTATTTGGTGAAATAGGTTCGGCATTATTTTTTGAGGCGTCCAATAGTTTTCAGCACGATTCTAAATCTGAAATCGATTCAAAGACTATTAAAAACCCAAAAAACGTAGTTCTTAAAGAAAAAATTAGTGGTTCTATAATTAAGACTTTTGACGATAATTTTGACCATCAAATCAATTCTTGGCACAAACAATTAAAACAAATAAATCAATCTTTTATAAGTGATCTTCAATCCTCTATTGTGAAATTCGAGGAATACTATATTAATGTTTACAATAATTCTAAATTATTAGAAGAATTAAAAAGTCATTTATACAATACCGATAAAGTCAAAAACATTGCTGATGATTTAGAATACATCACTTTGAAAAATATTGAAAATTATTTTAATTTATTCAATAATTTTTTATCAAAAATACCAACAAAAATCAACTTTAAGTATTCTTTAGAATTTCTTGAAAACACTAATTTCTCAGTTAGTCCTTATAATCAAAAGTTAAAAAACATTTATTTAAGTGGTGGAAAAGAGACTATTGCAACTTTACAAGTTTTTAAATTAATTGATTTTCATCTTAAAAATAATTTTGTAACGCATTTTGATCAACTTTTAAGAATTTTTGGAAGTATTCATATTAGATATATAAATTCTTACAAGGATTTTATAAGACAAGAAAAAAAGAAGGAAATACTTCCTGTTTTAAATACTGTTAATACTGAGATTTTCTCTGAATTAAACGAAGAACTAAATTTACTAGTTACTAAGCTTATTAACGCTGTAATTAAAGATGTAGGAGAGAATAACATCAAGGTCTTAGTTGAAAATAGAGAAGATAATTTTAACCCTAAAACGTATAGAAAAAAATGGAATCAATTGGAAGAATTCCCGTTTGGATTATCAAAGAATGTTTTTGTTTTCCATAATTTAAAAGCTTTGTACTGTTGCTCTACAATAATTGAAAATTTGGCATTTAAACAAATTAATGAGCTTTCAATTATTTTGAATAAAAATACTTTTATTCAAATAGATGAATTACTTAGTTTCTCTTCTAAAAAATCATTACTAAATAAACAAATAGATATCAATAATTGGATTGACAAATTAGAAAGAAAATTTGGAAGTGTTATTAGATCTTTAGAGCCTAATAACTGGACGATTATAAACGACTATATTTTTGATAAAATACCTTCGGAAATAAATCTTTATTCTCCAGAGATTTTAGATAATTTTCTTAACCAACAAAATAATTTAATTGAAAAACAATTCAATTTGAAAAGTAGTCTTCAATTTCTGTATAGTGAAAATATCATATTTCCCATCAATAAAGCTATTATGGATTATAGAGAATGGCTTTCAGAAGAATTTGAAGAATTAATTAGTTCTTTTAAACTTGTAGTATTTACTATGGATAATCAAAATAGTCCAGAATTATTAAAAGATGCTAAGAAAAAATTGAACTTAAAAATTGAAGAATTTAAAAAGACCTTTTCTTTAAAAAATGAAAGACTAAATTCATATTTTGAGGATTTAAAAATAAATACTACAAAATTTTCAGATTACCATTTCTTATTGTCTAACGAATCTAAAAAGTATGTGGATTCAAGTTCTTCATCCTCAAAGCCAGGATTGGTTAATATTCAAAATTTTATTTCTGAAAAATTCTTATCTATTATTGATTTGGTTACTATTGAAGAACCTGTAAAAGAACTTCGTTCTCAGTCTGATAAAATTAAAATCATTAGAAATTTTGTCCAAGACTGTAATCCTACGGAAACTCAACTCGATGATTTACCAAAATTATACCTTCAGTTATTTACCAATAGTGCAAAACCCAACACATTTTTTTCTGAATTTATAGAAAATAAAATCTATGAGATTAAAAAGTCTATTACTTCCAAATCCATTAAAAGTCAAAATGTTATTATGGTTTCTGGAGAATCTAAATCTGGAAAAACTTATATTCTTAATAATCTTATTGAATCTCTGAAAGAGAAGAACTGTTTTGCAATTAATCCTCCTAATTATGTTCTAAATACTTCTGTAGAAAAGCAATTATCGAAGCTATTACATAAGGTTAATGATACTTCTTCAAAACTAATTAATCTAGAGAAATTAGATGATGGCTCTATTGTTTTTTTAAATGATTTTGATTTGTGGTGGAGAAAAAATAAAAACGGATATAATGCTATTAATAACTGGTTAGAAATTTTCAAAAAGTATGAAAATAAATTAGTATTTATTATTGAAATAAATAAACATTTTCTCCGTCACCTAAGAATCAATTCCGACATTGACAACTCTGTTTCAAAATATATTTCTACAGTTGAATTTTCTAAAAAACAATTGGAAACTATTGTAAAGTATAAAAACAGTCTTGCTGGAATAGACATTTTTAGCAAAGGCAATAAAATTAACTTTTCAAAGTCCTTAAGATCTGCATTGAATTTTAATAAAATTAATGAAATAACTAATGGTAATATAGGTTGGTTTAATAATTTCTGGATAGCTTCAATTGTTAAAAATGAAACCAATGTTTTCGAATTCTCTAATGACTTTAAAACTACTTTCCCAGATGTTTTAAATAATATAGAAATCATGATTTTACTTCAAGTTTTTCTTCATAAAAGAATTGATTTAAAATATCTTACGGAATATTTTTCTAACTGGGACGAGTCTTTAATAGCTGAGTATGTATCATTTTTTAAAGCTGAGAATATTCTTTCTGTTGAAGGTAGTTATGTTGAGATCAGCCAGTATGTAATTCCATATTTACATTTGTATTTTAGTAATAAAAATCTCATTGTAAATTGACAGTATTGCTCTACATATTTAATTTTGTCTTTCAGCTATTAATTTTGTTAGGATCTATTATTCTGCTTAGAAGGTTTTTGACATTTTCGCTAAAAAGTAAACCATATTACAAAAAGTATTTATTTTTTTTCGATGTCCTAGTTTATCTTATTTGGATCTTATTTATCTTTTTGAAAGTTGCGGATGTGGTTAATGATAACATAGTCATTGCTGGAAGTGTTGTCTTAATCCTAGTTGCCTTACTATGGGAATATCTAAAGAATTTATTTCTTGGGATAATTTTTGCTTTTCAGTACGGATATATTTTAGGAAATAGCCTTTTAGTTAATGGTAAAGAAGGGAAATTAGTTTCTTATTCTTCCTCATATTTTGAGATTTTAACCATTAAGGGAGAGAGATTAAAAATTAAATACAAAGAAGTTTTTAATGGGAGTTTTGAATTGTTTAAAGGTAATTTAAAAAGAGTATACAATAGGATAGCTATCAATGAAAAATCTAATACTAAAGAAATCCAACTTAAAATAATGAATCACCCACTATTTATCTTAAATAATAATTTTGATTTTTATCAAGAGTCTGATAACGATGGTCAGCGCTGGTTTTGTTTTTATTTTAATGTTATGGACTATAAAGATGCTGTAACTTTAAATGAATATATTGACAATTTATAGTCTAATAATTCTTTACCTTATATTAGTATATATTTATGGGGAACTCTTTTGGAAATATATTTAAATTGACATCTTTTGGAGAATCACATGGTTCCATGATTGGTGGAGTTATTGAGGGTTGTCCAGCTGGTTTAGAAATAAATCAGGACTTAATTCAAAAAGATTTAGATAGAAGAAAACCTGGGCAGAGTAAAGTAACTAGTTCTAGAAAGGAAGATGATAAAGTTCAATTACTTTCCGGGGTTTTTGAAGGTAAATCTACAGGGACTCCAATTGGTTTTTTAATTCCAAATAACAATACCAAACCTAAAGACTACAGTAATATTAAGGATGTATTTAGACCTTCGCATGCAGATTACACTTATGAGGAGAAATACGGTCTAAGGGACTATCGAGGTGGTGGAAGATCTTCTGCTAGAGAAACTGCATGTAGAGTAGTTGCTGGTTCAATAGCCAAACAATTATTGAATAATTATGGGATTAAAATTTTGGCATTTGTTTCAAGTATTGGAAATATTTTTGCCGACATGAAAAATATAGATTTAAATAAAGATTACGATTCCAATATTGTAAGATGTCCAGATAGCGATGCGTCAGTTAAAATGATAAATTTAATTACGGAGTTGAAGTCCAAAGGAAATACTGTTGGAGGGCAAATTAAGTGTGTTATTAGTGGGGTTAAGCCTGGATTAGGGGAGCCTGTTTTTGATAAATTACATGCAGATTTAGCCAAAGCAATGCTTTCTATTAACGCTGTTAAGGGATTTGAATATGGTTCTGGATTTAATGGTTCAAAAATGACTGGCTCTGAGCATAACGACGAATTCACATCTGAAAATGGCAATGTTTCTACTAAAACAAATTTTTCAGGAGGAATTCAAGGAGGTATTTCCAATGGAGAAGAAATATACTTTAATGTTGCTTTTAAACCTGTAGCAACTATTATGAGTAAACAAAAGAGTATAAACAAAGAAAAAGATAACGTTGAGTTGAGTGTTAAAGGAAGACACGACCCTTGCGTAGTCCCTAGAGCTGTTCCTATCGTTGAATCTATGGCTGCTATAGTATTGGCAGATCATCTCCTAAGAAATAGAACAAGTAAGCTATAAACTTTATGAAAAAGAAAATTCCACTTTATATTCAAATTATTATTGGACTTGTATTAGGATTGGCATATAGTATTTTGGCCACTGTTCAGGGATGGATTGATTTTACTGAAGATTGGATATCTCCATTTGGTCAAATATTTATAAATGCTTTAAAGTTATTAGCTGTTCCACTTGTTTTAGTATCGTTGATTGTAGGAATTGCATCGATGAATAATATAAGAACCCTTGGTAAAATGGGAGGTAAATCAATATTTATTTATATTTCTACTACTGTTATAGCAATTATAATTGGTTTGTTTTTGGTAAATACAATTCAGCCAGGCAAATTCATTAATGATGAAACTAGAGTTAAATTAGTAGAGAAATATTCTAACAAATCTCAAGAAAAGTTAGAGGTGGCAAGTGCTACAAAGAAAAATGGTCCTTTACAGCCATTAGTGGATTTAGTGCCAAGTAATTTTGTGGTAAGTGCTTCTGATAATCGAAATATGCTTCAGGTAATCTTTTTTGCTATTTTATTTGGAATTGCTATGGTGATGATACCAGAAAGCAAATCCAATCCGGCTAGAATATTTTTTGAAAGTGTTAATGAAATTATTCTTAAAATAGTAGATATTATAATGTTGTATTCTCCAATTGGTGTTTTTGCGTTATTGGCTGGTGTCTTGGTACAAGTGTCTGAAGGAGACTTAAATTTTGCTTTTCAAATATTATCTGGTTTAGGCATTTACAGTCTCACTGTAATTATTGGATTGGCAATAATGGTATTTATAGTTTATCCATTTTTGATTAGGCGTTTTGCCAAAGTTAAATTCGTGAGATTTATAAAAGCTATTTCTCCTGCTCAACTTCTCGCTTTTTCAACAAGCTCTAGTGCTGCAACCCTGCCATTAACTATGGAAAGAGTTGAAGAAGAATTAGGTGTTTCAAAAAAAGTTTCAAGTTTTGTATTGCCTTTAGGAGCAACTATAAATATGGACGGTACTAGTTTGTACCAGGCAGTAGCAGCAGTTTTTATTGCACAATCATTTAATATAGATTTATCTATGACCGATCAACTTTCGATTCTAGTTACAGCTACTCTTGCATCAATAGGCTCTGCAGCAGTTCCAGGTGCTGGATTGGTGATGTTGACTATTGTTTTAGGTTTATTTCCTCAAATTCCAGTGGAAGGTATTGGTCTTGTTTTTGCGGTAGATAGAATTTTAGATATGTGTAGAACTATGGTTAATGTTACTGGTGATGCTTGTGTTGCAGCAATTGTTGCTTATTCTGAAAATGAAATTGAGCTTGTTGATTAACCGATATTACATACTCTTAATACTCCTATTTTTATTTTTTTATGGAAATTTTTTAGCTCAAGATTCTCAGTGTGACGAAGAAATTCCATCTAGCGTAGAAAAACTTTATTTAAAAAGTAAGAACTATAAAAAGTACGATTATAAAAATAGGATAAAATTTCTTCTAGAAACTTTAAATTTAGAAGAAGAGTGTATTCCTTGTATTTGGGAACTGGCCAAATCCTCATTCAGGAGAAAATATTCTGTAGGTGGTAGTATGGATTTTCCTAAAAAGTATTTTCATGAGTTAGAGAGTCTTTGTCCGTCTTACCATGCAGATATTTATTATTATTTAGGTCTGATATATTACCAAGATAAAAATGATTGTGAAGCAGTTAAATATTTTGAGAAATTTTTAGAATTTCCAACAGACAATAAAAAAAGAATTTCAACT
>MDTF01000846.1_pt1 | contig 18937 bp, 12 predicted proteins | sample 811191 | NCBI WGS metagenome assembly MDTF01 (sample SAMN05326649, study PRJNA326480) | marine metagenome | isolation source: seawater | place: Southern Ocean | collected 2011 | reverse complement strand
CGAGGAGCCGCAGTCCAACGGCAAGACGATCCGGTGGTGCCAGGTGCGCGTTGCAGACGGAGAGGGCACGGATGACGCGCCAGCCGTCCGCGGCATCGTGTGCGGCGCGAGCAATTTCTTCGCCGGCGACAAGGTGGTCGTGACGCTGCCCGGAGCGGTGCTGCCGGGACCCTTCCCGATCGCCGCGCGCAAGACCTACGGACATGTCTCGGACGGCATGATCGCGTCGGCCAAGGAGCTGGGGCTCGGTCAGGACCACTCGGGGATCCTGCGTCTGGTCGAACTCGGCATCGACGCTCCCGTGGGCTCGGATGCCATCGCGCTGCTGGGGCTTGACGATGAGGCAGTCGAGATCAACGTGACCCCCGACCGCGGCTACGCGCTCTCGATCCGGGGTGTGGCGCGCGAATACTCGCACGCCACGGGGGCGGCGTTCCGCGACCCTGCGGACCGGCCCTGGGAGGACGTGGATCCCGGCGAGGGCTTCCCGATCACCGTCGATGACCCCAACCCCATTCGTGGTCAGGTCGGAGCCTCCGAATTCGTTGCGCGTCTCGTGCGTGATGTGGACGCTTCCAAGCCCACACCACCGTGGATGATCACGCGGCTGACCCTCGCCGGCATCCGGCCCCTCGGCATCCTCATCGACATCACCAACTATGTGATGCTCGAGCTCGGGAACCCCATCCACGGGTACGACTACGACACCCTTCAGGGCGGGATCACCGTCCGACGCGCCCGCGCCGGTGAGAAGCTCGAGACCCTCGATGGGCAGGTGCGCACCCTCGATCCCGAGGACCTCCTGATCACCGATGAATCCGGTCCGATCGGTCTTGCCGGAGTGATGGGCGGGGCCACGACAGAGATGGGGCCCGCGACGCGCACCGTGCTCGTCGAGGCGGCTCGGTTCGACCCGGTGTCGATCGCGCGGACGGCGCGCCGACACAAGCTGTCGTCGGAGGCTTCGCGCCGCTTCGAACGCGGCGTGGACCCCGCTATTGCCTTCGCGGCCGCTCGTCGGGTAGCAGACCTGATGGTGGAGCTGGCTGGCGGGACGCTTGACACGTCGTTCGGGGGCGCGCTGCGCTCGGGTCACGAACAGGCGGCGATCGAGCTGCCGCAAGGCTTCGTCTCTGGTCTGATCGGCGTCGACTACACGGCCGACCAGGTCGTCGAGGCGCTCCGACTGATCGGTTGCGACATCCAGGATGCCGGCACCGACGCGGCCGCGCCCTGGCTGGTCTTCCCGCCGTCGTGGCGTCCCGACCTCACCGACCGGTGGACCCTTGCCGAAGAGGTGGCTCGCATCCATGGGCTCGATCAGGTGCCCTCCGTGCTGCCCACTCCGCCGTCGGGGCGCGGGCTCACCTCGGCCCAGCGCGCGCGCCGACGCGTCTCGAACGCGTTGGCAGCCGCCGGCTACGTCGAGACGCCGTCGTTCCCGTTCGCCACCGTCGAGAGCAATGACCTTCACGGCAGCGCCGACGGGGGCCATCTTCCGAGCATCAAGCTCGCGAACCCGCTGGACGGCCAGTTGCCCTTCCTGCGCCGTTCGCTCGTGCCGGGCCTGCTGCAGGTCGCGCACCGCAACGTGTCGCGCGGACTGGTCGATCTCGCCCTGTTCGAGACCGGGGTCGTGTTCCTCCCCGCTGCGGGCGTCGAGTACGGGACGCCGTTCGTGCCGCCGCTCGGCGTTCGCCCGGATGCCGCCACGCTCGCAGGACTTGACGCGTCGATTCCGTCGCAGCCGCGCCGTGTCGCGGTGCTGCTGACCGGAGCGCGGGTGGCCAAGCAGCCCGGTCAGGGCGCCGAGGCTGCAGACCTCGCCGATGTCATCGACGCCGTTCGCACCGTCGCTTCGGCGGCGGGCGTCGACGTGACGATCGTCCAGACGCGGCGCGCTGCGCTGCATCCGGGGCGCGCGGGCGACGTTCGTGTCGGTGATGTCACCGTCGGCTATGTCGGCGAGCTCCTGCCCGCCGTGGCAGCAGACGCCGACCTGCCCGGCCGCGTCATCGTTGCCGAGCTGGACCTGGATCTCATGATCTCTCTCGCGGGGGAGCGGGTTGTCGCGGCGTCCCTGTCTGGGTTCCCGGCTGCGACGCAGGATGTCTCGCTCGTCGTGTCGGAGGCGGTTCCCGCGGCCGAGGTCGAGGCGGCGCTCGTCTCGGGCGCCGGTGACCTGCTCGAGGCAGTGCGTCTGGTTGACGACTACCGCGGGCCGGGTGTTGATCCGGGCACGAAGAGTCTGACCTACGCGCTGCGCTTCCGGGCCCCCGACCGTACTCTGACGGCGGCGGAGGCCACCGAGGCGAAACTGGCAGGTGTCGCTGCTGCTGCCGAGCGGTTCGGGGCGCGCATCCGGGAGTAAGACGCATCGGTCGTCGTGATCGCGGCGCCGGTTCCTGCACTAACGGGGACCGCCCGCTACGCTGGCGAAGGGTCCGGGCGCAGAGGCCGGCCCCTCGCCGCGACCACACGACCCGATAGGAGCCGCGCCGATGTCGTCGTTCCTCTACCGCGTGGGCCGATTCGCGGCCCGTCGTCGGTGGACGGTCATCGTCATCTGGATCGCCGTGGTCGTCGGTGCTTCGGCGCTGGCCGGTGTTCTCGGCAACCACCTGCAGTCGAGCTTCACCGTGCCGGGCACCCAGGCGCAGTCGGCGCTGGACGCCCTGGAGCAGCGCTTCCCGCAGATCAGTGGCGCCAGCGCCAAGGTCGTTGCCGCCGCGCCGTCGGGGGACCAGATCTCCACGAGCGAGGAGCTGATCTCCACCGCTTGCGAGAACATCGCCGCCCTCGCTGATGTCGTTGCTGTCACGTGCCCGTACCCGATGGCCGAGAGCGGCTCGACGGCGGCATCCGATGGGGCGTCCTCGCAGATCTCCGCGAACGGTGACATGGCCTTCATCGCCATTCAGCTCTCGGTGGCCGCCACCGACATTCCCGACTCGCTCGTGGCCTCAGTCGGGCAGGCCACCGCGCCGCTGTCGGATGCCGGACTGACCGTTGCCGTGTCGGGACTGGCCGCGAGTTCATCGTCGGGGGTCGACTGGACGGAGCTTGCCGGGATGGGCATCGCCTACATCGTGCTGGCGATCACCTTCGGGTCCCTCCTTGCCGCGGGCATTCCCCTCGTGACCGCGGCGCTCGGCGTCGGACTCGCAGCGAGCGCCATCACGATCGTCGGTGCCCTCGTGCCGGTCTCCTCGACGGCTCCGGTCCTCGCGACGATGCTGGGCCTTGCTGTCGGTATCGACTACGCCCTGCTGATCACATCCCGGCACCGCGACAACCTCCGGGAGGGGATGGATCCGGCCGAGTCGGTAGCGGTGGCCATAGCAACGGCGGGCACGGCTGTCGTCTTCGCGGGGATGACGGTCATGATCGCCCTGGTAGGCCTCGGGGTGGCCGGGATCCCGTTCCTCACCGTCATGGGGCTGGGAGCTGCTGGCGCGGTGCTCACGGCGCTGTTGGTGGCTGTCACTCTGCTTCCGGCGATCCTCTCGCTCCTCGGCCGCCGACTCATCCCACGGGGTCGGGCCGTTCGTCGGGCCGCTCGCCGCGGCGCGGAGCCGGGACACACAGCGCGCTGGGTGAAGATCGTCACTCGTCAGCCGCTGCTGACCGCGCTCGGTGTCACCGCGGTGCTCGCGGTGATCGCGATCCCGGCATCCGGACTTCGTCTGACGCTGCCCGATGCCGGATACGATCCGCCCGGATCCGAGGCGCGCGTCGCCTACGATCTGCTCGACGAGGGTTTCGGACCCGGCTTCAACGGCCCGCTGCTGGTCACCGCCGACATCTCTCGCACGCTCCAGATCGAGCAGGCTCTCACCGCGCTCCAGGATGCATTCCAGGGCGTGCCCCGGATCACCGCGGTCTCGCAGGCGTTCCCGAACGAAGCCCTCGACATGGCTGTCGTGACGATCACTCCCGACAGCTCCCCGTCATCCGATCAGACCGCTCAGCTCGTGCAGACCCTGCGCGATCGCGCCGCGGCGTTCGAGGAGGCGAACGGCTTCACCTACGAGATCACCGGACAGACTGCCCTCGCCATCGACATCTCCGATCGCCTGGGCGCGGCGATGCTGCCGTTCGCGATCGTGGTCGTGGGGCTGAGCCTGGTGCTGCTGACGATCATGTTCCGCTCCATCGCCGTGCCGATCACCGCGACCTTCGGCTACCTCCTGACAGTGGGGGCGGGGCTCGGGATCGCCACCGTGGTCTTCGAATGGGGCTGGGGTGCATCCCTTCTGGGGGTCGGCAAGGTCGGCCCGGTGATCAGCTTCATGCCGATCCTCGTCATGGCTGTGCTGTTCGGACTCGCGATGGACTATCACGTGTTCCTCGTCTCACGGATGCGCGAGCGGTTCGTCGACACCGGCGACGCGCACGCCGCGGTACTCCAGGGCTTCTCCGCCTCCGCGCGGGTCATCACTGCCGCCGCGCTCATCATGTTCTCCGTCTTCTTCTCGTTCGTCCCCGGGGGAAACGCGATCATCCAGCCGATCGCTCTCGCGCTCGCGGTGGGGGTGCTCATTGATGCGTTCGTGGTGCGGATGACCCTGATCCCCGCCCTCATGGCACTGCTCGGTGCGCGCGCGTGGTGGTTGCCGCGCTGGTTGGTACGGGCATTGCCGGATGCTGACATTGAGGGTGAGGCAGTGCGCCGCATGCTCGATCAGCGAACCTGGCGCGAGGCCGATCGGGAGACGCGAGGGCGCGGCATCCATGCGCACGAGGCGACGTTCGGTGACTCGGCGCCGCTCACCGTCGATCTGCCGGAGTCCGGCGTCCTTGTGGTCCACGGCCCCGAAGCCGCAGCCGTCTGCGCAGGTCTCTCGGGCCGGATTCCCGGCATCGGCGGCGACCTTGCCGTCGGCGGTCGGCTCATCCCGTTCGAGAGAGAGCCGCTCTCTCGGGTCTCGGTCCTGGTTCCGGCGCTTCCTACGCCCACTGACGCGAGCACTCTCGTCGAACATGTGCGGCGACAGGTACGCCTGAACGGCAGCGGTGGTGATCACCGTGATCGGGTGCGCCGCGCGATCGAGCTCTGGGGGGAACTGACGGGCGGGCCGAACGTTCTCGACGAGGTCGATGTGCCGATGTCGCGTCTTGACGAGCACCAGCGGTGGACCCTCGATGCCGCTGCCGCGCTCGCATCGACGCCCGAGGTGACGGTCCTCGATCTGCAGCGCAGGCGAGATCAATCGGCGCTGCTTGACCGCATCCTGCGCACCGCGTCGGCCTCGACGACGCTCGTTGTCGCTGTCAGTGATCCCGTGGCCGAAGATGCACTTGCCCTGACCCCTCACGGCCGCGTCGTGAGGGTCCTCCTTGCAGACCGGTCACCTGAAGGTCGCAGCCGGCAAGACGTAAGCGACGAGGTGGTCGTATGACCGGGCTGTCGGGGCTGTTGACCGGTGGCGGTCGGGGCAGGGCGATCGCGCTCGCGGTCTTCGCGATCCTGATACCGCTGCTGGTCATGCTGACGCTGCTGCCGCGTCAGACCCAGGAACAGGTTCCCGTGGCGATCGTGAATCTTGATGTTCCGATCGAGGACGGGGGCACGCCCGTCGCCGCGGGCAAGCTCGTCACCGAGAACCTTCTGACAGCCGACGACGGGATCGCGTGGACCCTGACGGACACCGCGACAGCCGACCAGGGGCTCGCGCAGGGCACCTATCTCGCGGTGGTGACGATCCCGGCCGACTTCTCCCAGGACGTCGCAACCCTCGGCACTGATGCGCCGACGCAGGCTTCGCTGACAGTGCAGACCAGCACTCGTCATGGGTATCTCTCGGGCGTGCTGGCCGAAGCTCTGGCAGCGGGCCTTCCGCGCGGAGTGGAAGCTCAGCTCACGTCGGGGTATGTGTCAGGCACGCTGGCGGCCTTCACTGAGTTGCACACCGGAATCGGGCAGGCAGCCGACGGCGCGAGCGAACTCGCGAGCGGCATCGGGGACGCCGCGGGGGGAGCGGCAGTGCTCGCAGAGGGGCAGCGGGAGCTGGTCGCGGGGCTCGAGGGGATTGGAACGGTGCTTCGCGCCCTCCCGACAGGGGTCCGCGACCTGGGTGCGCTGAGCGCCGCAGCCGGGTCGGATGCCGCGGCTCTCGCGGGGTCGCTGGCCGGCGCTGCGATCGACGCCGAGGCGCTCTCGCTCGCGCAGGATCTCGGCGTCGCCGATCTCGACGCCCTCGCCGCGGTGATCTCCGCGGACCCGACCGTGCCAGCCGGCGACCTGCTCGATGACATCCTGGCCCTCCGCAGTGGGGCCGCCGCGATTGCATCGGACCTTCAGAATCAGGCCGGCGCTCTTGCCGGCGACGCCGTGGATGCCGCCGAACTCGCCGTCGGCGCCGACGCCGTGGCCGACCTCGCGGGGCCGGCGGCGTCAGCGCTCACCCAACTCGCGGCGGCTCAGCAGGAGGCGGTGTCCGGTGCGTCTGATCTCGCGGCCGGCGCTGCAGACCTTGCCAGCGGGCTCGATACCGCGGCCGGCGCCGCTGGTGAACTCGCGAGCGGCCTGGGTGAGGCGGCATCCAGCATCCCGAGTTATTCGAGTGCCCAGCAGCAGAGCATCGCGGCAACCGTCGCCTCGCCGATCGGCGTCACCACCACCAGCATCGGTGGCCCGGATTCCGCTCTGGCCGCGGCGGTGGCAGCGCTGGCGCCGGTGTCGCTGTGGCTGGGGGCGCTCGCCACCTTCCTCGTCGTTTCTCCCTTTGCGCGGGCGTCGCTCGTGACCCCGGCAACGTCCGCGCACATCGCCGCTGACGCTGCGCTGGTTGCGATGGGAATCGCCGTTGTGCAGTCGGTGCTCGTGTGGCTGGGGGTTGCCGTCCTCGGTGTCGTCCCCGATCGGATCGCTGTCGCCTACGGGCTGACCCTTGCCGCCGCGGTGTCGTTCACGCTGTTCCACCAGGCACTCACCGCCCTGTTCGGTCGAGCAGGTCTCATCGTGTCGGTGCTCGCACTGGGTCTCCAGCTGGTGGCCGCAGGCACCCTTCAACCGGTTACCGAGGGTTCGCTGGCTGCCACGCCGTTCTCGATCCTGCCGTTGAGCGTTGCCCTGCAGGGCGCCGACGCTCTGGTGGGCGGGTCGCTACACGAAGTGCTCGGGGCTGCAGTCGGACTTCTGCTGTGGGCTGCGGTCGCCTTCGCTGGCACGGTCATCGGGGTGCGCCGCGCGCGCTCACGTGCCGTGAGCGCCCTGCTTCCGGCGTGAGCTCGCGCGTCGATTTGCGGCGTCGAGGCCTAGATCGGTACTCTCGCGACATGCTTCCGGCACCGCACGACCTCGTTGCTTTCGCGACGACGGTTCGCGTGCTGCGCCGACGTCTGGGCGGTCGCCGACTCTAGGCGACCCCGCTGCGCTGTCGCGCGCGGCGGTGTCGCCACCTCCGGCTCTGTGCTTTCGATGCACGACGAACCCAGACAATAAGGTGGAATCCATGACCTACTCGGTCGCCGTCTCTGGCGCCTCCGGATATGCCGGCGGCGAGATCCTGCGGCTCCTAGCCCAGCATCCTGATGTCGATATCCGCACCGTCACCGCCCACTCCAACGCCGGGCAGCCCCTCATCGAGCACCAGCCGCATCTGCGCTCGCTCTCGCATCTGACGTTGCAAGACACCACTCCCGAGACCCTTGCCGGCCACGACATCGTGGTTCTCGCATTGCCGCACGGACAGTCAGCGCAATACACGGATGCCCTCGGAGATGTGCCCCTCGTGATCGACGCCGGCGCCGATCACCGGTTGCGCGATGCGGCAGCGTGGGAGCAGTTCTACGGCGGGGCGCACCCCGAGCCCTGGGCCTACGGCGTTCCCGAGCTGCCCGTCGCGAGCGGGAAGATCCGTGACACCCTCGCGGGCGCGACTCGCATCGCCGCACCCGGCTGCAACGCCTCGACGGTGAGTTTGTCGCTCGCGCCGGGGGTGGCTGCCGGCGTGATCGATCCGAGCGACATCGTCAGCGTGCTCGCCGTCGGCCCGTCGGGGGCAGGGAAGAGCCTCAAACCGCACCTGCTGGCAAGCGAAGTGCTCGGCAGCGCGAACCCGTATGCGGTCGGCGGCACACACCGGCACATCCCCGAGATCCGTCAGGCGCTGCAGGATGCCGGAGGGACCGACGTCCGGATCTCCTTCACGCCCGTCATCGTCCCGATGGCCCGCGGAATCCTTGCGACTTCCACCGCGCCGATTGCTCCGGGCGCCACGGATGCCGACATCCGCGCGGCCTGGGAGCTGGCGTACGCCGACGAGCCGTTCGTCCAGCTGCTGCCGGAGGGACAGGTCCCTCGCACGGCCGACGTGGTCGGGGCCAACACTGCGCTCCTCGGGCTCGCGATCGACCGGGCCGCAGGCCGGGTCGTCGTCGTCGCCGCTGTCGACAACCTCGTCAAGGGCACGGCCGGTGCCGCGGTCCAATCCATGAACATCGCGCTCGGCCTTCCCGAGGGCCGCGCCCTCACTACGAACGGAGTGGCACCGTGACCGTCACCGCGCCCGCAGGGTTCGAGGCGGCAGGAGTTGCCGCCGGACTCAAGTCGACCGGAAAGCCGGATGTCGCCGTGGTGGTCAACCGCGGGCCGCTCACCGTCGGCGCTGCCGTCTTCACGAGCAACCGCGCCAAGGCAAACCCGATTCTCTGGTCCGAACAGGCCATCCAGGACGGCGTCGTCGAAGCCATCGTGCTCAACTCCGGCGGCGCGAACTGTTTCACGGGTTCGTTCGGGTTTCTGACGACCCACCTGACCGCGGAGCGCGCCGCCGAGCTGCTCGGAGTGAGCGCCGGCGACATCCAGGTCTGTTCCACCGGCCTCATCGGAACCGGCGATCAGGTCTTCCGCGACAAGGTCCTCGTGGGAACCGAAGCCGCGATCGGTGCCCTGTCGCCGGATGGCGGCGAGGATGCTGCCCGAGCGATCATGACCACCGACTCCCGCCCGAAGACCACCACCATCACCGTTGACGGCTGGACGATCGGCGGAATGGCCAAGGGCGCCGGAATGCTCGCGCCCGGGCTCGCGACGATGCTCGTCGTTCTCACCACCGATGCCGTCCTGAGCGCGGCAGAAGCCGACGGCCACCTGCGTGCTGCGACGCGCGTGAGCTTTGACCGCCTCGACTCCGACGGGTGCATGTCCACGAACGACCAGGTGACCTTGATGGTCAGCGGTGCGAGCGGCGTCACGCCCGAGCCGGGTGCCTTCCGCACCGCGCTCATCGCGGTCTGCACCGACCTCGCGACCCAGCTGCAGTCAGACGCCGAGGGGGCCAGCCACGACATCACGATCGAGGTGATCCACGCGGCATCCGAAGACGACGCCGTCGAGGTGGGACGCTCGGTCGCGCGCAACAACCTCTTCAAGGCGGCGATCTTCGGCAACGACCCGAACTGGGGGCGCGTGCTCGCGGCGATCGGGACGACGGATGCCGCATTCGACCCCTATGCCGTGGATGTCACGATGAACGGTGTCCGCGTGTGCTCCGACGGCGGTCCCGACCAGCCCCGCGAACTCGTGGATCTCACCCCTCGGGCAACGAGCGTCGTCATCGACCTCAAGGTGGGCGATGCCTCGGCCACCATCTACACCAACGACCTCACCCACGACTACGTTCACGAGAACAGCGCCTACTCGTCATGACTGACCTGCAAGAGACCACGCCCGACGAGGCTGCCGAGAAGGCAGCCGTGCTGATCGAGTCGCTGCCGTGGCTCAAGCGCTTCCGCGACCAGATCGTGGTCGTCAAATACGGCGGCAATGCGATGGTGTCCGAAGAACTGCAGCGCACGGTCGCCGAAGACATCGCGTACCTGCGTTACGTCGGCGTCAAGCCCGTGGTGGTCCACGGGGGAGGCCCGCAGATCTCCCGCATGCTGGAGCGCCTCGACATCCCGAGCGAGTTCCAGGGCGGATACCGCGTCACGAACACCGAGGCGATCTCGGTCGTGCGCATGGTCCTCACCGGCCACATCAACCCGCAGCTCGTATCGAAGATCAATGCGCACGGCCCGTTCGCCGCCGGCCTCTCGGGTGAGGACGCCGGGCTGTTCGGCGGCCGCCGCCGCGGGGTTGTCGTCAACGGTGAAGAGGTCGACCTCGGGTCGGTCGGGGATGTCGTTCACGTGAACCCGACGGCGGTCCTCGACCACCTCGCGGCGGGCCGCATCCCCGTCGTGTCCTCGATCGCGCCCGACCTGGATCGTCCGGGACACACCTTGAATGTCAACGCCGACGCGGCGGCGGCGGCGCTCGCGGTGTCGCTGAATGCCGCCAAGCTCGTCATCCTCACCGACGTCCCCGGACTGTACGCGGACTGGCCGAATCGTGACTCGCTGGTCTCTCACCTGAGCTCGACGGAGCTGCGAACGATGCTGCCGACGCTGGAGTCGGGAATGGTCCCCAAGATGCAGGCGTGTCTGGACGCCGTCGACGGGGGAGTCGACACGGCGGCGATCATCGACGGGCGCGTGCCGCACTCGCTCCTGATCGAGGTCTTCACGAGTAAGGGCATCGGAACCGAAGTGGTGAGCGCATGAGTGCAGTACTCCCCGAGACGAAAAGAGGCGCAATGAACGACGAGGCACCGACCACGGCATCCTGGCAGCACGATGCCCGCCGCGACCTTCTTGCCAACGCCGGAGACCGCCTTGCGCTGTTCACCCGCGGTGAGGGCGCCTACCTGTGGGATGACGCGGGTAAGCGCCACCTGGACTTCCTTGCCGGTATCGCGGTGAACTCGCTCGGGCACGCACACCCCGCGTTCGTCGAGGCGGTTTCTGCTCAGGCCGCGACCCTCGCGCACGTGTCGAACTACTTCGCCACCCCGCCGCAGCTCGCCCTGGCCGCGAAGCTCAAGCGACTCGCGGGAACCGGTGATTCCGGCCGCGTGTATTTCTCGAACTCGGGTGCGGAGGCCAACGAAGCGGCGTTCAAGCTCGCCCGGCTGCACGGCGGAACTGACCGGCCCCGGATCCTCGCCCTCACCGATGCCTTCCACGGGCGGACGATGGGCACCCTCGCCCTCACGGGAAAGCCGGCCATGCAGGAACCGTTCCTTCCGATGGTTCCTGGTGTGGAGTTCCTGGACTCGACGATCGAGGCTCTCGAAGCCGCGATGGATGACTCGGTCGCAGCCCTCATCCTCGAACCGATCAAGGGTGAGGCTGGCGTGCTCCCGCTCCCGGACGGCTATCTCGAAGCCGCGCGCGAGCTGACCCGCCGCCACGGTGCGCTCCTCATCCTTGATGAGATCCAGACCGGGGCCGGTCGCACCGGCGAATGGTTCGCCTTTCAGCACACGGGTATCACCCCGGATGCCATCACCGTGGCAAAGGGTATTGGCGGCGGATTCCCGATCGGGGCGCTCATCACCTACGGCGAGGCGAGCGAGCTGTTCTACCCCGGCACCCATGGGTCGACGTTCGGGGGCAACGCGCTGGCTACCGCGGTCGCGGGGGCGGTGCTCGACGAGATCGAGCGCGCCGATCTGGTGACCAACGCCCGCATCCGTGGCGGGCAGGTGCGTGAGGGCATCCTCGCGATCGACTCCCCGCTGATCGCCGGATGCCGCGGGCAGGGACTGCTCCTGGGCGTGGCGCTGTCGCGACCCGTCGCGAAGGCCGTCGTCGCCGCGGCGCAGGAACACGGACTCATCGTCAACGCCGCCAACGACGACACGATCCGGATCGCGCCGGCCCTGACGATCGGCGACGTCGAGATCGACGAGTTCCTGACCCTCTTCACCGCGGCCCTGTCCACCGTGACCGACGCCCTCATGCTCGACGAGACCTCGCAGCCCGACGAGACCTCGCAGCCCGACCACAAGGAAGCCGCGCAATGACCCGTCACCTGCTTCGCGACGATGACCTGACCCCGAAGGAGCAGGCAGAGATCCTTGCCCTTGCGGCAGACCTGAAGAAGGACCGCTGGAAGGTTCAGCCGCTGGCTGGCCCGCAGACCGTCGCGGTGATCTTCGACAAGTCATCCACGCGTACGCGCGTGTCGTTTGCTGTCGGAATCGCCGATCTCGGCGGGTCGCCGCTGATCATCTCGACCGCCAACAGTCAGCTGGGCGGCAAGGAGACCCCCGCCGACACCGCCCGCGTGCTCGAGCGGCAGGTGGCCGCGATCGTCTGGCGCACCTATGCGCAGGCAGGCCTCGAAGAGATGGCTGCCGGCACGCGGGTGCCCGTCATCAATGCGCTCAGCGACGACTTCCATCCGTGTCAGATCCTCGCCGATCTGCTCACAATCCAGGAGCACAAGGGCGAGCTGAAGGGCCTCACGCTCGCCTTCTTCGGGGACGGGCGCACCAACATGGGGCAGTCCTATGTGCTCGGCGGGGTCACGGCCGGCATGCATGTGCGCGTCGCCTCCCCGGTGGAGTACGCACCGCGTGAGGATGTCGTGGCCGACGCCGACCGCCGCGCCGAGCAGACCGGCGGTTCGGTCGCGCTCTACACCGACCCCAACGAGGCTGCCGCCGGCGCAGACATCATCGTCACCGACACCTGGGTCTCGATGGGCAAGGAGGACGAAAAGCTCCAACGGCTTCGCGACCTCACGCCCTACAAGGTGTCGCAGGAACTCATGAGCCTCGCCAAGGACGACGCGATCTTCATCCACTGCCTCCCCGCCGACCGCGGGTACGAAGTGGATGCCGAGGTGATCGACGGCCCGCAGAGCGTCGTGTGGGACGAAGCCGAAAACCGACTCCACGCGCAGAAGGCGCTGCTGGTGTGGCTGCTGCAGCAGCAGTAGCCGACCGGGTCGTCGGGAATCTGCGCCGCCTGGACGGGCCGCCGCGGATTCCGGGGCTGGACCTTGCCCGCGGGCTCGCCGTGATCGGGATGCTCGCGGCTCACCTGTTCACGCTGCCCGAGATCGACTGGACCGATCCGGTGACCTGGGGTGGGATCGTCGGCGGTCGCTCGTCGATTCTGTTCGCGACTCTCGCCGGCGTCTCGATCTCGATCGTCACCGCCGGCCCACGCGCCCCCCGCGCCCCGGGCAGGTGGCTGGCCTGGCGAGCTCTCGTGCTCTGGGTCATCGGAATCGCACTGATCCTCACGGGTGTGCCGGTGTACGTCATCCTGCCGGCGTACGCGATCCTGTTCGCCGCGGCGATTCCTTTCGTGCGCGTGCGCACAGCGACGCTGTGGGTCTGGGCTGTCGCGGTGGCGCTTATCGTGCCGTGGCTGCTTCCGCCGATCGAGGCGGCGCCGTTCTGGGACACGGCGCCGGGCGAAGCGGTGTTCCTCCTGACCGGATGGGCCTACCCAGCTCCGCTCTGGCTTGCGTTCCTGCTGGCCGGAATGGCGGTCGGCCGCCTCGACCTCGCGCGGGCAGGAGTGCTGTGGGTCACGGCGGGCGCGGGTCTTGTGACTGCCGCGGTAGCAGAGACCCTCGCGGTCGTTGTTCCAGCCCCCGACGGGTACCTCGGCCAGGTGTGGCGGGCCAGCGGGCACAGTGGTGGCATCCTCGAGGTGTGGGGCTCGGGTGGGTTCGCCATCGCGATCATCGCCCTGTGCGTGCTGCTGTGCCGTACTATCCTGCGCGCCGTCGTGCTTCCGATCCGGACCCTGGGCGCGATGCCGCTGACGGCATACTCTGCGCAGATCGTCGTGTGGGCGGTGTGGGCGCTCATCGCACTGGGGACGACATCCGACCTGTTCGGGTTCCGGGCCCTGAACCCGTTCTGGCCGATGACGCTCGGGATCATCGCAGCCTGCTTCGCGTGGGCACTGCTGCTCGGGCGCGGCCCTCTCGAGCGGCTGGTCGATACGGTGTCGCGGCCGCGCGCGGATAGGCTGGCACGATGACTGCGACGGGTGATGCAACGCACGATGGCGCCCTCTGGGGTGCGCGATTCGCTTCGGGTCCATCGCCCGAACTTGCGGCCCTGAGCGTGTCCACCCACTTCGACTGGGCACTCGCCCCTTACGACATCCGGGGATCGCGTGCCCACGCGTCAGCCCTCGAGGCTGCTGGCTATCTCAGCGCCGACGAAGCTGCCAGCATGCGCGCGGGGCTCGATGAGCTCGCTGCTGCAGTCACCCGCGGCGAGGTCGTTGCCCGGCCTCAGGATGAAGACGTCCACGGTGCGCTCGAGCAGGCGCTCATCGAGATCGTCGGTCCCGAGCTCGGCGGAAAGCTCCGAGCCGGGCGCAGCCGAAACGACCAGATCGCGACGCTGGTGCGGATGTACCTCCTCGACCACACGCGGACGCTGGTACGTGAGATCGTCCGTCTCATCGATGCCATCGTCGCCCAGGCTGAGGCCCACCCGGCTGCGATCATGCCGGGGCGAACTCACCTGCAGCACGCCCAACCCATCCTGCTGGCGCACCACCTGCTCGCTCACGCGTGGCCGCTCGTGCGCGACCTCGAACGGCTCCGCGATTGGTCGACGCGGGCATCGGTGTCGCCCTACGGCGGGGGAGCGCTCGCCGGATCCACTCTGGGACTTGATCCCGCGCTTGTCGCTGCAGAACTGGGGCTCTCTCGGCCCGCAGAGAACTCGCTGGATGGAACCGCGGCGCGCGACGTCGTCGCCGAGTTCGCGTTCATCGCCGCGCAGATCGGGGTCGATCTGTCGCGCTTTGCCGAAGACATCATCGTGTGGAACACGCGGGAGTTCGGCTTCGTCACGCTCGATGATGGCTACTCGACCGGCTCGAGCATCATGCCGCAGAAGAAGAACCCTGATATCGCGGAACTGGCGCGGGGCAAGGCGGGGCGCCTGATCGGAAACCTCACCGGGCTGCTGGCCACGCTCAAGGGCCTGCCCCTGGCGTACAACCGTGATCTGCAGGAAGACAAGGAACCCGTCTTCGATTCGGTGCGGACGCTCGAGACGGTGTTGCCCGCCTTCGCCGGGATGGTGGCGACCCTGCGTTTTGACACCGACCGGATGGCGGAGCTTGCACCGCAGGGCTTCTCTCTTGCCACGGATGTCGCGGAGTGGCTCGTTCGGGAGGGCGTTCCCTTCCGTGATGCGCATGAGATCTCCGGGAAGCTCGTGCAGGCGTGTGAAGTTCGGGGGATCGGACTCGAGGACGCCGACGACGACCTGCTTGCGCGGGTCTCGCCGCGGCTCACGCCGGGAGTCCGCGAGGTCCTGACGATCGAGGGGTCGGTTTCCAGTCGCACCGGCGTGGGCGGAACCGCTCCGGAGCGGGTTGCCGAGCAGCGCGCGGAACTGATTTCGCGTGTGCAGGACGCTGCGCACGCGCTGGGGCTGTGACGGGACTGATAGATCCAAAAAATCAGCCCGGGGCTTATTATCTCGCTTCATAAGCGATAGACTGCTTGTGTGACCGTCGCGGTGATCGCAGATATCGTCGGATCCCGGCGCCTCGCCGACCGGGATGCCGCGCAGCGCGAGCTCGAGGCGACTATCGCGCGCGTCAACGCTGACCGGCCGACAGCGATCGTCCCGCTGACGGCGACGTTCGCCGATGAATTCCAGGCGGTCTTCGCGGAACTCGATCACGCGCTTGCGTGGCTCCTGTTGCTCCAGCTTGCTCTTCCCGAAGAGATCGAGCTGCGCTTCGGGATCGGCATCGGCACCGTGGGGGCCGTTTCGTCAGCAACCAACCGCATTTCCGACGGGCCCGGTTGGTGGTCAGCCCGGGATGCCGTCGAGGCCGTGCACCGCCTCCAGGATCGCGCCGTGCCGCGCGCGCGGACGCGCGTTGTCGCAGCTTCGGGGGAGGATGCCGCCATGGCCGAGCGTGTCCGATCCGTCAACGCATACCTGCTCGTCCGCGATGAGATCGTCGGCGCGATGACGTCACGCACGCGCCGCCTCGCTTATGGTCGCTGCCTCGGTCGAACGCAGCACGACCTCGCCGCAGAGGAGGGGATCACGCAGTCCGCGGTCTCCCAAGCGCTCGCCGCCGGCGGAGCCGCGGGGCTTGTGGCCGGATTCCAGATCCTGGACGAAGCGTCCGGATGATCGCCGCCGGCATCGTGCTCCTGACAGTCGGTGGCGTCGACCTCACGCGGCGTTCGCTGACCGGGATGCGTCGCGCGATCGTTCTGGCCGTGCTCGGACTCGTGGTGCTGATCGCCTCGGCCGGCGCGGATGCCGCGGTCTGGAGCTTCGTCGCCGTCGGCGTGGCCGCGGCCTGGGCTCTGGCCACCCCGGATCGCCGGGGCGGGCGAGCCGGGTTCTGGCCGGTCGCGCTCGTGGTAACTGTCGCTGCTCTCGCCGTCGCGCTTCTCGGCGTCCGACAAGACCAGGGGCCGCTCGGCGAGGTGTGGCCCTCCCACTCGCCGCTGGGCGCGGTGAGCCTGGACGTCGCAGTGCTCGTCGCCGGAGCGCTGGTCTTCCTTCTCGAATCCGGGAACGTGATCGTGCGAATCGCGCTCCGAGACGGCGACGTGCCCGTTGAGGAGCGTGCGGCGACGCTGAAGGGCGGACGACTCATCGGTCCGATCGAGCGGGTGCTCGTCTTCGCCCTTACCCTCACCGGCGCGTTCACGCTCCTGGCCGCGGTGCTTGCAGCGAAGGGCATCGTCCGCTTTCCCGAGATCTCCCGGGACGGAGAGGGCGGCATCCGCGCGGAGTACTTCCTCATCGGGAGCCTCGTGAGTTGGACGACTGCCCTCGCTGTAGCTTTCCTCGTATGGTGGGGGACCTCGATCTGACGCCGCGGTCAGCGGTGGGCGCGCTGCTAGCCTGAGATTCGTGGCAGAACTCACGACCGATTCCCCCGTCCGCGCGTTGGAGCCCGCGAACGACCCTTCGTTCGAATCGGTCTGGGACGAGATCGTTTGGCGTGGTTTGGTGCACGTTTCCACCGATCAGGAGGCGCTGCGCGCGCTGCTGGGGGGCGGCCCGATCACGTATTACTGCGGCTTTGACCCGACGGCGCCGAGCCTGCACCTGGGTAACCTCGTGCAGCTGCTCCTGCTGCGTCGGCTGCAGCTCGCGGGGCACCGACCGCTCGGCCTGGTCGGGGGATCGACCGGCCTGGTGGGCGATCCGCGACCGACAGCCGAGCGGACCCTGAACACGCGCGAGACCGTTGCCGAGTGGGTGTCGCGACTGCGCAGCCAGGTGGAGCGCTTCCTCAGCTTCGAGGGGGAGAACGCCGCACGCATCGTCAACAACCTGGACTGGACGGCGCCGCTGTCGGCTATCGACTTCCTTCGCGAGATCGGCAAGCACTACCGCGTTGGCACCATGCTGAAGAAAGACGCGGTCAGCGCTCGTCTGAACTCGGAGGCGGGGATCAGCTACACGGAGTTCAGCTACCAGATCCTTCAGGGGCTCGACTATCTCGAGCTGTACCGGACCTACGGCTGTGTTCTGCAGACCGGCGGCAGCGATCAGTGGGGGAACCTCACCAGCGGCGTGGATCTGATTCACCACGCCGAACATGCGTCGGTTCACGCCATCGGCACGCCGCTGATCACCAACAGCGACGGTACGAAGTTCGGCAAGAGCGAGGGCAACGCCATCTGGCTGGATGCCTCCATGTGCTCTCCGTACCGGATGTACCAGTTCTGGCTCAACACTGACGACGCCGACGTCATCACGCGGATGAAGATCTTCACGTTCCTCACTCGCGAGGAGATCGACGAGTATGAACGACTCGTCGAGGTGGAGCCCTACCGCAGGGCCGCGCAGAAGCGGCTCGCCCTGGAGGTCACGACGACGGTGCATGGCCCGGAGGCGACGGCAGCAGTGATCGCCGCATCCGACGCGCTGTTCGGGCAGGGCGATCTCACCTCGCTGGATGCAGAGGTCCTTCGCACCGCGTTGGAGGAGTTGCCACATGTGGAGGGGGCGCGGGAGATGACCGTCGTTGAAGCTCTTGTCGCAACCGGACTGGTGGCCAGTCTCTCCGAGGCTCGGCGGGCCATCGCGCAGGGCGGGGTCTCGCTCGACGGCATCCGCGTCGACGACGACGGCGCGCGGGTGACCGGTGGGCTCCCCGGGGGAGTGTCGGTGCTGCGTCGCGGCAAGAAGACGCTTGCTGGAGTCTTCCTCGGACCGCGTGAATCCGCGTGATGCGGCGCGACACGCCCGGGATGCGGGCAGGATTTGTCACGTTGTTCATATCCGCGTAATGTCTTTCTTGTTCGCCCCAAAGGAGCGCGGTGAGGCTGAGAGCCTCCCCTCCTCAAGCAGTGAACCACCCCCCAACACACAGACTCCTTGAGAGTCACAGACCTCCGGGTCTACGATGGGGGATCCGCTCTTCGCGGTGGTCTTGTCGACCGCTCGAGCGAGTCTGAGACTCGCCGGACGCCGATTTGACAGCGACGAGGAAGCGGATAAGATAGAGAAGTTGCCCTGCAGGGAGGCCGAGAGGCCGAAAGCAGGAGCATCCGATCCTTGAGAACTCAACAGCGTGCACTTGTCAAATGCCAAAAAACCTCGATTCAGCTTCGGCTGAATGAGATTCCTTTGGATCAAAGTCCGGCACTTCGGTGCCGGCAACGGATAGTCAGCAATGACATCCATTTGGTCAGATCAAACTCGCTGCTTCAGTCAATTTCCGGCTGATCGCAGCAACATTTCTTCACGGAGAGTTTGATCCTGGCTCAGGATGAACGCTGGCGGCGTGCTTAACACATGCAAGTCGAACGGTGAAGCAGAGCTTGCTCTGTGGATCAGTGGCGAACGGGTGAGTAACACGTGAGCAATCTGCCCCTGACTCTGGGATAAGCGCTGGAAACGGCGTCTAATACCGGATACGAGCTGCGAAGGCATCTTCAGCAGCTGGAAAGAATTTCGGTCAGGGATGAGCTCGCGGCCTATCAGCTTGTTGGTGAGGTAACGGCTCACCAAGGCGTCGACGGGTAGCCGGCCTGAGAGGGTGACCGGCCACACTGGGACTGAGACACGGCCCAGACTCCTACGGGAGGCAGCAGTGGGGAATATTGCACAATGGGCGAAAGCCTGAT
>MDTF01003783.1_pt1 | contig 18940 bp, 18 predicted proteins | sample 811191 | NCBI WGS metagenome assembly MDTF01 (sample SAMN05326649, study PRJNA326480) | marine metagenome | isolation source: seawater | place: Southern Ocean | collected 2011 | reverse complement strand
TGAAAAAAAACCAGATTTAACTCCAAGACTAATTGACCTTGTAAGCCCAATTGGAAAAGGTCAAAGATCAATAATTATTTCTCCTCCTAAAGCAGGTAAAACAATGATTCTACAAAGTATAGCAAACTCTATAGCTAAAAATTATCCAGAAAGTTATTTGATGGTCTTATTAATTGATGAAAGACCAGAAGAAGTAACTGACATGAAAAGAACAGTCAAAGGTGAGGTTATTAGTTCTACATTTGATGAGCCTGCCTCGAGGCACGTTGCTGTTGCTGAAATGGTAATCGAAAAAGCAAAAAGATTAACAGAGCATAAAAAAGATGTTGTAATTTTATTAGACTCAATAACAAGATTGGGTAGAGCTTACAATGCCGTGATACCAAGTTCTGGAAAAGTTTTAACAGGAGGTGTTGATGCAAACGCTTTACAAAGACCGAAAAGATTTTTCGGCGCTGCAAGAAATATTGAAGAAGGCGGGTCTCTAACAATTATCTCAACTGCGCTGATTGATACAGGATCGAGAATGGACGAGGTTATTTTTGAAGAATTTAAAGGAACTGGAAATAGTGAAACGGTTCTTGATAGAAAAATTGCAGAGAAAAGAATTTACCCAGCAATTGACATAACCAAATCTGGGACAAGAAGAGAAGAATTACTTTTTGATAAAGACGATCTTTCAAAAATGAATGTGTTAAGAAGGATTATTGCCCCAATGGGAACTATGGATGCAATAGAATTTATAAATTCAAAATTAAAAGAAACCAAAAGTAATGCAGATTTCTTCAATTCCATGAATAAACCAGCCTAGTTCACTTTTTCAATTTTAAACCTCCAAAAAACATTAAACCTAATTAGTTATTATGGTATATTTCTACACTAATTATTTTTGCTATGAAAAAATTAACAGAAGAAACCAAGGGTTTACTTTTATCTTTAATAAAAAATCAAAATTTTGATAAAATAGAGAAATTATTATTGTCATTAGATGAAGTAGAAAAAAATAAACCATTTTTATTAAATTTATTAGGCGTTTCAAAGCTAACAAAAAAAGCTTTAAATAAAGAAGAGGCTATAAAAGAAGCAACAGAGGCTCAAGACTTATTTAGGAATGCCTATCATAAGGATAATCTTTTTTTTGATGCATTATACAACCTTGCTGAAACAAGTCTTAAAACATCAAATTATGAAAATGTTTTAGTTCTTCTTGAAGGACATTTAAAAAAAGTGAGTTATGATTTTAAAACAGTTTTTCTTCTAGCTAAAATTAATTTTCGATTAGGTAATATAGAACAATCTATAAATTATTATGAAAAAATAATTAAAAACAACAACGCAACACCTGCAGTGTGGAAAAATTTAATTTTTATATCAAATTACTCCTCACAATTTAGTCAAAAAAAATATCTTAACTTATGTAAAAGATACACAAGCACAATAAAAAAAATTGAAAAAAAAAATTTTAAAAACTTTACATATAAAAAAAATATAAAAAAAAAGAAAATTGGTTTTTTTTCAGTAGATTTTAAAGAACATGCTGTAATGAATTTTTTAACAGAAACTATTAAAATGTTAAATTTAAATAATTTTGAAACAATAGCTTTTAATCTAACAGAGCCAAATTCGAATGATTCAAAAACAGAACAACTTAAAGAACTATTTACTGATTGGCATAACATTCATGGATTGGATGATATTAAAATTGTAAACTTAATAAGAGATAATAGAATTAATATTTTATTTGATTTAGTAGGATACACGAGTGGTTCTAAAATGGAACTTTTTAAATACAGATCTGCTCCAAATCAAATATCATGGATTGGTTATACGAATTCGACTGGACTTGATGAGATGGATTATATAGTTACCGATCCAAATGTAATTGAAGTTGAAGAAAATTACTCAGAAAAATTTTTACAACTACCAGATATTTGGAATTGTCATTCACCGATAAAACAAAAAATTGAGATTGAAGACCTACCAGCACTAAAAAATGGATATATTACATTTGGATCTTTTAATAACTATGCAAAAATTTCTGATGAAACAATTGAAATATGGTGTGACCTTTTATTAAAATTAAAATCTAAATTAATTTTAAAAACATCGGATGAAAAATTTAAATCCTGGGAAAATATTCTATTAAGCAAATTTGAAAAAAGAGGAGTTAATCCAAAAAATATTAAATTCTTAAAAAGAACAAAGAGTTTTGATGATCATTTAAAATGTTACAACAAAATTGACATAGCATTAGACACTTTTCCTTACAATGGAGCCACTACTAGCTTTGAATCAATTTGGATGGGTGTTCCTGTATTGACCATTAAAGGTAAAAATTTTAAATCCAGATATGGGTACAGTATTAATAAAAATTTAAATATGGATAGATTTATAGCCATCGATAAAAAAGATTTTATTAATAAGGGAATATTAAATTCATCAGATTTAAAAAAATTAAATGAACTAAGAAAAAAATTGAGAAATATGGCCTTAAAATCTCCACTTTTTGATACACAAAGATTCAACAAGAGTTTTTTAAAAGTATTGAATGAACTTATCGAAAAACAGTAGTCTCAAGGTGACTTTGAATTTATAGTTTTACAGGTATACTCCATCCATGACAATTTATGCTCTTTCTACTGGCCCAGGTGTGTCTGGCGTAGCAATCATAAGAGTTTCTGGAAAAGAAACAAAGGAAGTGATTAAACAATTAACAAACAAAGGTCTTCCTAAGCCACGGATGGCAACTTTAAGAAAAATAAACAATATCAACACTTCTCAGCTAATAGATGAAGGTATAATATTGTGGTTTCCTGGTCCTAACAGCTACACAGGAGAGGATATGGCTGAATTACATGTACATGGAAGCAAGGCAGTAATAGATGCTCTGCACTCCTCTATTTCGAATATTAAACATTGCCGTTTAGCAGAAGCTGGTGAATTTACAAAATTAGCATTTCAAAATGGAAAAATAAATTTACTTAAAGCAGAGAGCATTGCGGATTTGATTTCTGCAGAAACTGAAATTCAGAGACAGCAGGCAATAAAAATTATGAATGGAAAATCTGCAGATAAATTCAATGAGCTAAGAGAAAAACTTCTAAAAATTTTATCGCATGTTGAGGCTAAGATAGATTTTCCAGACGATGGTTTACCAGAAGATATTTTAAAAAATATTAAAAAAATTTCCAATGAAGTTATGGTAGATATAAAAAAAATTCTAGAAGATCAAAGAGTTGGTGAAAGAATTAGAGAAGGTTTTAAAATTGCGATAATAGGACCAACTAATGCAGGTAAGTCAAGTTTGTTAAATCATCTTTCAAATCGTGATGTTGCAATAGTTTCAGAAATAGCTGGAACTACTAGAGATGTAATTGAAACACACTTAAATATTGATGGTTACCCAGTGATTATTTCTGATACTGCTGGTATTAGAGAATCTAATAATGAGATAGAAAAAAAAGGAATAAAATTAGCATTAAAAAAAGCAGAAGAGGCTGATTTAAAACTTATTGTGATAGACGCTAAAAGTCCCAATTTTAAAGGAATTTTGGCGAATCTAATAAGCAAAAATGCCATACTTGTTATAAATAAATCAGACTTAATAACCAAAGATTTGAGTTTTGAAATTAAAAATTATAATCATGTTTTGATATCAGTAAAAAATAATCACAACATTGATACTTTAATCTTAAAAATAAAAAATATATTAAAAAATAAATTTACTACTAATGATGATATTTTAATTACTCGAGAAAGGCACAGACGACATCTTGAGTTAAGTTTAAACTATCTAAAAAATTTTGAAGAAAAAAATCAAGCTGAAGATTTTGATAAAGCAGCCGAAGATCTTCGTCTAGCCACAAGTCATCTTGGAAGGATAGTAGGGAAGGTTGACGTTGAAGAAATTTTAGGTAGTATTTTTAATGATTTTTGTATTGGAAAATAAAGAATTCTTTTTTGAGACTATTTTTGTTTAAATAAGTCAATGTTATCAACGAATTTTATTTTTTTAAAAAAATTCTTTTTATCTATGTTTTTGGCTCATTATGGACACTTAATGTTGATAATAAACACTTTTTTACAGCATTTGTATACTTTTCTGTAATTTTTTTTATATTTAATTGTACGAAAAAAAATTAATTTTATTTATTCTCACCTTGTAAAAATTCTTATCAGTTATAAATTTATGTTATGAAAAATGAATTGTCATTTGATGTAGTTATAATTGGAGGTGGTCACGCAGGTTGTGAAGCTGCTGCAGCCTCAGCGCGTCTTGGAGTTAATACTGCATTGTTCACCCATAAAATTGAAACTATAGGAGAGATGTCTTGTAACCCAGCTATAGGCGGGCTTGGAAAAGGTCATCTCGTTAGAGAAATAGATGCGCTTGATGGTGTGATGGGTGAAGTAGCAGATAAGTCTGGAATACAATTCAGGTTACTAAATAGAAGTAGAGGTCCTGCCGTTCAAGGGCCTAGAACACAATCTGATAGATTCCTATATCGTAAATTTATGCAAGAAAAGCTATTAAACTATTGTAATTTAAGCATTTTTTCTGATCCTGTAATTAAGTTTATTTTCATCAAAAACTCTATAAGTGGGTTTGAAACAAAATCAGGCAAAAAGATTTCATGTGGCAAACTAATTCTGACAACTGGCACTTTTTTAAATGGTTTAATTCATATTGGTGACGCAAGAACTCCAGCAGGAAGATTTGATGAGAAACCCTCAACAGGACTGAGTGAACAATTAAAAAAATATGATTTCCATATAGGCAGACTTAAGACTGGAACACCACCAAGGCTTGACGCAAGAACAATTAATTATAATAATTTAGAAGAACAGTTTGCTGATGATGATCCTTATTTTTTTTCTTTCCTTACTAAAAAAGTTTCAAACAAACAAGTTTCATGTCGTATGACTTACACAAATGAAAAAGTTCACAAAATAATTCAAAAAAATTTAAAAAGAAGCGCCATGTATTCTGGAAGTATTCAGGGAGTTGGACCAAGATATTGTCCTTCAATAGAAGATAAAATAGTAAAATTTGCTAATAAGGACAGACATCAGATTTATTTAGAGCCTGAAGGGTTAAATGACAATACTATCTACCCAAATGGTATATCAACATCTCTACCTATGGATGTTCAGCAAGAAATTTGTAATAATATCAATGGTTTAGAAAATGTTAAAATAATAAGACCTGGTTACGCTATTGAATATGACTATATTGACCCCAGAGAACTATTTTTGACACTTGAAACAAAAAAAATCAATAATCTCTATCTTGCTGGACAGATAAATGGAACAACGGGTTATGAAGAGGCGGCCGCACAAGGCTTAGTAGCTGGTATCAATGCTGCATTATCTTTTAAAAAACAAGAACCATTTATTTTGGATAGATCAGACGCTTATATTGGAGTTATGGTAGATGACTTGGTAACAAAAGGTGTTGCCGAACCTTATAGGATGTTTACTTCTCGAGCTGAGTACAGATTAAGCCTAAGAGCCGATAATGCAGATCAAAGATTAACAAATAAAGGAATCAATATTGGCTTAATATTTAAGGATAGAGAAAATCTGTTTAAAGAAAAACAGCATAAATTAAATATAGTCTCAAAAAAAATGATATTATCTTCAATATCACCAACAAAGATAAAGGAATTTAATGTAAAAATTGCACAAGATGGTGTTTTACGAAATTCTGATGAAATATTAGCCCAAAAAGGTATTAATATGAAAAAAATAAGAGAAATATGGCCTGATATTCCTTTTTTTGATGATAAAATAGATGAGCAAATAGAAATAAACGCTCATTATCGAGGATATTTAAAAAAGCAAAAGGCTGATATATTGGCCTTTAAAAGAGATGAAAACTTAATCATTCCTGATGGAATTAGTTATGATGATCTTTCAGGCCTATCAAATGAAGTAAAGTCTAAGTTTAATCTTATCAAACCAAAAACTATGGGACAAGCTTTAAGAATTGATGGAATTACTCCAGCTGCTGCTTATATTTTGTTGTCTCACGTAAAAAGAAAGTCTATTAAGCAGATAGCTTAATGGACGAAATCTTACAAAAATACTCCCTGCTCAATCAACTAAAAGTTTCACGTGAAACTTGTCTAGATTTCGAGATATTTATATCAATGGTAGTAGAGAAAAATAAAGAAATTAATATAGTTAGCAAGGAAAATTGTAAAAGTGAAATTATTAGAAATAGACATATAATAGATTCAGCGCAAATGATTGATTTTATTGATTTAAATAACAATACAACCACAGATTTAGGAAGTGGTGGTGGATTTCCGGGAGTAGTTATGGCAATAATGATAAAAAATATGAAAAAGGATACAAAAATAAACCTGTATGAAAAAAGTCACCATAAAAGCTCTTTTTTAAGAGAGGTTGCAAGAAAATTAAATTTGAATACGAGTGTAATTCAGAAAGATATTTTTGAAACAGAAGAAATAAGCACAGGAACTATAATGGCGAGAGCATTTAAGCCACTACCAAAAATTTTAGAGTTAGTGAATAAAAATTTTAGTAGTTATAAAAATTTAGTTTTGTTTATGGGTAAGAGTGGGGAAAATATTTTAGAGGAAACGTTAAAAAATTGGGAGTTTAATCACGAAAAAATGAAAAGTATAACAAGTGAAGGTTCCTTTTTACTAAACATAAAAAATATTAAAAAAAAATAAATGGAAATTGTTTCTATAATAAATCAAAAAGGAGGAGTAGGGAAAACAACTACTGTAATTAATCTTGCAGCGGGACTTGCACAACAAGAAAAAAAAATTTTAGTAATTGATCTTGATCCGCAAGGTAATGCAACCACGGGACTTGGTTTGTCAAATTTAGAAAATTCTGGTGAAACAATTTATGGAGTCTTAAATGGTACAAAAAATATTACGGAGGTAATCAAAAAAACAAAGCTTAAAAATTTGGACATTATAACCTCAAATGTAGATCTGTCAGGACTGGAAGTCGAAACTGCAGGTGATAATGAAAGGGCTTTTATATTAAAGGTCAAATTAACCGCCTATTTGAACAATTCTAGAGAAACCTATGATTATATCCTTATAGATTGCCCCCCCTCACTAAGTTTATTGACTGTAATGGCATTGGTGGCGTCACATTCGTTAGTTGTACCATTACAAACGGAATTTTTTGCATTAGAGGGTTTAACTCAGCTGATAAAAACAATAGAGAGAATAAAAGTAAAGCTTAATCCTAAACTAATAATTAGAGGAATTCTGTTAACCATGTTTGACAAAAGAAATAAACTTTCCTCACAAGTCGAAAAAGAAGCAAGAGATTACTTTAGTGATAAAGTGTACGTAACAGTAATACCCAGAAATGTAAGACTGTCTGAAGCACCCTCTCATGGTGTGCCAGTATTAATTTATGACAAATTATGCCCAGGTAGTAAATCTTATTTCAGTTTCACAGATGAATTTATAAACCAGGAAGAAAATATTGGGAGTGCAGCATAATGGAATCATATAAAATTAAAAAAGGCTTAGGTAGAGGCCTTGCTTCGTTAATAGGAGAAACGAAATCGCAGACTAGTGTAAAGAAATTGCCAATAAGCGATTTATTAAGCAACAAGTTTCAACCAAGAAAAATTTTTAACGAAGAAGATTTACAAGATTTAACAAACTCGATAAAAGAGAGAGGAATTATACAGCCAATTATAGTAAGAAAATCATCTAGCGACAAATCAAAACATGAAATAATTGCTGGAGAAAGAAGATGGCTTGCTGCACAAAAAGCTGGATTGCACGAAGTGCCCGTGGTTATTACAGAAGCCACTGATTTGAAATCATTAGAGTTTGCAATTGTCGAAAATGTACAAAGACATGACCTTAATGCCATAGAAGAAGCGCAGGGCTATCAAAGCTTAATAAACGATTTTTTATATGATCAAGAAAAAGTAGCAAAATTCATAGGAAAGAGCAGGAGCTATATAACAAACTGCTTAAGGCTTCTCTCCTTACCAAAAGAAGTTTTAAAATTAATCGAATTGAAAAAATTAACACCAGGTCATGCCAAAATATTAGTTGGGCTAACTAATGCTGAGTTCGTTGCAAATAAAATAATAGATAAACAACTTTCTGTTAGACAGGCTGAAAATTTTGTAAAAATTTTTAAAGTAAAGAAACAATCATCTACCAATTCAAAAGATACAAATTTAAGGTCTCTTGAGCACTCTATAACTGATAAAATTGGACTAAATGTTTTAATTAAAAATAGGAAAAACAACACAGGATCAATAGCAATTGAATATAAAAATATCGATCAGTTAAACAAAATTATCGAAATTATAAAATCTAATTACTAGCTGTAGTTGCTTGATTGATGATGAAATCAGATAAAATATTAATTGAGTTGCTTGAATTTTTTTTAATCAAAAGCTCAATTTCATTAATTTTATAAATTAAATTTTCTGCATCTCTGTGAGACCAGCTATTAATTTGTTGTTCTATAACAGTTTTATCTTTCCAGAAAATTGGGGGTTTAAATGAAGAAATAACCTCATTCATATTTTTTTTAGAATTGTATTCAATACATAGTTTAAAAAGTCTTTTTGATTTTGTTAAAAAAACTCTAGTTATAAGCATACAATCTTCCAACGAATAATTATTTTCATTTAATATATGTATAGTTTTCTTTTTATTTTTTGCTAGACAGCTGTCAACAAGTTCGGACACATTATAATTTTCTGCTAGATTTGATAGTTTAAGAAGGTCCTCTAACTCAATTTTTTTTTTATTTAAAACAAAATTTTCTAATTTTTGAAGCTCATTATTTAGATTTTGTCGATCACCTCTACACCTGTTTACCAATAAGTTAATTGACTGTTGTGAAATAGGTATTTTTTTTTCTTTAAAAAAACCATTAACAATTGCCATTAATGTTTGATTGTTGTCTTCGTAAATAGGTACTGCAATTGTTCTTTTATCTTTTTCAAAAAGAGATCTTATTTTTGATCGTTTTTCAAGTGTGTTGGCATTTAATATTAAAACCATATCATGAATTTCTTTTTCAAGAATTTCTTCAATTACATCGGTAATTTTATCACTAACTCTATTTATTATAATTAATTTTTCATTTTCAAAAAAAGATTTCGAATAAATATTATTATAAAAATTGTCTTTATTATTCAAAATCTCACTTTCTTCATATGTGTATATATTATGTGAATAATTTTTTTTGAACTTTTTTTCTATAAGTTCATTTTTAAATCCTTGATTTTCACCATAAAAAAGAAAAAAACAATTTTTTTTTAAATCAGTTTTACTTAATTCAAAATGTTTTATTATCATTTATAAATTTTGTAATCTTAAAATTAATCTTTCAGTTATTTTATCAACTAAATTGTTTTGTATATTTTTTTTATACTGATTTAAATCAAATTTATTTGAGGTATTGTTGTAATTAAAACTTTCTTGTAAATATATTTTATTTATAGATTTTCCGTCTAAAATGACATTAACAGTAGTTATTATTGATACTTTATATACTGAGGGATTACCCTTAGAATCTTTTGAGGCCACGATATCAGTTTTTTTACTACTTATTTTTAGAATATAAATATTTTTACTATCCCTTATTTCACTAAAACGTTTTAGGCCTGTAATAATTTTATTGCTAATTCTGTCACCATTCAAATTTTCTATATCTTGAATATAAAAATTTACATTCTTTAAAGAAAATAATGGTTTATAACCAGAGCAACCAACAACAAAACACAAACAAATATATAATACTATTTTTTTCATTTAATTATTAAATTAATTAACCTGTCTTTTATGTAAACACATCTTATGATTTTAGTATTATTAAAGTATTTTTCATACAAAGGAATAGATTTTATATTATTTATAATTTGTTTTTCATCTAAATCTCTGTTTGCATCGATGAGACCTCTTTTCTTTCCATTAATTTGCACAACAATCTGTATATTTTTTTTGTCTAAATATTTTTTATCAACTTCTGGCCAACTTATGTCTATTTTTCCATCAAGATCTTCCATACATTCGGAAGTAAGATGTGGAATTACAGGACTCATAATTTTTAAAATTTTTAAATAATTTTCCTGTAAAATGTTTTTGTCTATTGGCTTTTTTATTATATTTGTTAGAAAATTATAAGTCTCGTGAAAATTTGCAACAATTACGTTGTAATGAAAATTTTCTAAATTTTTTGTTATTTTATTAATTGACTGGTTTACAAATTGAAGAAATTCTAATTCATCTTTGCTAGACAGCTCGTCAATTTCTATTGAAAGTTTTTCTTTTATAGATTGATGAAGTAACCAAAATTTTTGTATAAATTTATACGATGCAAGCATACCTTGTTCTGACCATTGTACGTCTTTTTCAGGGGGGCTATCTGATAAAATAAATAATCTAACAGCATCAGCTCCATAATTTTTTATCATCTCTTCAGGATCTATTGTATTTTTTTTAGATTTTGACATAGACTCTGAAGCTCCTACAGACACTTTTTCAGTGGGCTTATTTTTAATATAAAAATCTTTTCCATTTTTTGATTCAACATCATTAGGAGTTAACCATTGATTGTATTGATCTTTGTAAGTTTCGTGACAAACCATTCCTTGTGTAAACAATCCTTTAAATGGTTCTTTGCTGTTAAATGAGCTATTTTTATAGCTTAATGCCTGCATAAAAAATCTTGAATAAAGTAAATGTAGAATAGCATGTTCCACACCACCTATATATTGGTCTACGGGCATCCAATATTTTATTTCATCACTATTAAAACCATGTGCTTCATTTTTTGGAGAACAAAATCTTAAAAAATACCAAGAAGAATCAACAAAGGTGTCTAGCGTATCTGTTTCCATTGTGCACTCTTCATTATTTATTATAATCTTTTTCCAATCTTCTTGATGATCAAGAGGATTGCCCTTCGTATTAAGATTAATCTTTTCAGGAAGTACTATTGGTAATTTTTTCAAGGGAACTTTAATTATTTGATTTTTTTTATTATAAGCTATTGGAATTGGACATCCCCAGTAACGTTGTCTAGAAACACCCCAGTCTTTTAATCTAAAATTAATCTTTTTTTTACCTATTTTCCTCTCTTCAAGTATCTTTATTGTTTGAGTTATTGATTCTTCTGGAGCTTTTAAATCATTTAAAAATTTTGAATTAAAAATTATTCCTGAACCTGTATAAGCTTCTTTACCAACAACAAAGCTATCACTTTCATTTTCTGGTCTCACCACAGTATTAATTTTAAGATTATATTTTAAAGCAAAGTCCAAATCTCTTTGGTCGTGTGCAGGACAACCAAATATAGCACCAAATCCATAGTCCATTAAAACGAAGTTTGCAAAATAAACAGGAACTTTAACCTCACTATTAAGCGGGTTTATTGCAAACAAACTTGTTTTGAAACCTAGCTTTTCAGCTTGGGCTATAGACTCCTCTGTAGTTCCAGTTTTAGAACAATTTTTTTTAAAATTTATAAAGCCTTTATCATCTTGGTAAAATTTTGAAATTGGGTGATCGGCAGATAAAGCTAAAAAGGAAAAACCAAACAAAGTATCAGGTCTTGTAGTAAAACATTTTATTTTTTCAACAGGTAAATCACCTTCAATTTCAAAATCAATCTCACAACCATAGGATTTTCCAATCCAATTTTTTTGCATAACTTTAACTTTATTGGGCCATTGATCTAGGTTATCCAATCCCTCTAGCAAGTCATTTGAAAATTTAGATATATTAAAAAACCATTGGTTTAACTTCTTTCTTTCGACTAGCGCTCCTGATCTCCAACCCTTACCGTCAATAACCTGTTCATTAGCAAGGACAGTTTGATCAACAGGGTCCCAGTTTACATAGTTTTCTTTTTTATAAACCAATCCTTTATCGTAAAGATCCAAAAAAAAAGCCTGTTGATGTTTATAATATTCAGGTGAACAAGTTGAAATTTCCCTACTCCAGTCAATAGAAAGCCCTAGTTGTTTTAGTTGGGATTTCATTATTAAAATATTTTTTTCCGTCCATTCTTTAGGATCTAAATTATTTAATCTTGCTGCATTTTCTGCAGGCATTCCAAAAGAATCCCAGCCCATGGGGTGAAGCACATTATAACCTTGGTACATTTTAAATCTAGATAAGACATCTCCAATTGTATAGTTTCTAACATGTCCCATGTGAATCTTACCAGATGGGTAAGGAAACATCTCAAGGCAATAAAATTTTTTTTTATTTTTTATTACTTTTGTTTCAAAAGTTTTATTTGCGTCCCAATATTTTTGCCATTTATTCTCAATGGTTTTAAAATTATATCTTTCCACAATGCAAATTTAAGATTAAGTATTCATCTTATTAATTATCATCACCCCATTGTTTTTTTGGTGTTTTTGATTTAGCAGATTTAGAATCCCTGGAAGCTATGAGTGCTGCATTTCTTAAAATTGAATCTTTTATTTCAAAGGTTACATCACTATCAATTTTAGAAATATTACAATTATTATTATTATTACATATCTTTTTATGCAAAGTAACATCTAATCCATCTGCTCTAATTTCATCACTTAAAAATCGTATAGTAATTTTTATAGCTTCATTATTGTTGCCCTCTGAGTACCAATCAGTAATAATTAAACCACCCGCATAATCAACATTTGAAAGTGTTATAAAATCTAGCACTTCAAAAGTAGACCGCCACATTGGATTGGACGATGCAAATTGAAAACTTCCTCCTTTATTATTACCACTGCCTATTCCCAATGAAAAACCTTTACCTTCCTCAACATTTTTTCTAGCTCGTGCCTTTCCGTCTGGATTTTGAACTTCTCCCCAGTCAGGTTTTTTTATTGGACCACAACCAATAACAAAAATTATAAATAGAGCTAATAAAGTTATGTTTTTTAGAGTTTTATATAAATACATCATTATTGATGGTTTAACTTAATAAGTGGCTAAATCAAAAGCTTATTTGTGTTGTATAAATATCACAATAGCGAAAAAAAAGCTTATTATTGTAAGATATTTGAAATCAAGGGTGCTGAAGTGATATTTATTGTTCAATTCATATGAATAATAATAATAACAAAAGGAATAACATGAATAACTTTAAAAAAGTTGGTCTTTCAGCTCTTGCTGGATCACTAGCTATGTTTTCTGCTAATGCTGTTGAGTACACAGTATCAGGAGATGCGCAAGTTGCTTACAGTAGTGCTGATAATGTTGGTGACGAATCTTCAGTATCAAGTGGTAAAGGTGTCGGTGTTGATACTGATCTTTACTTTAAAGCTTCAGGAGAACTAGATAATGGTTTTACTGTAAGTGTTTTCACTGCACTAGATTTAGAGCAATCTAACGCAGCTACATCGGGTGGTATTAACTCATCTGCTCAATTAACTATTGGTATGGGTTCTTTAGGAACTGTGCAATTCAATGACGTAAGTGGTTCAGCTGCTAATGCTATTGATGACGTATTACCAAAAGCTTATGAAGAGCCATGGGATGGTACTAGTCACGCTAGATCATTTGACGCTTTCGGTTCATCAACTCAATCAGGTTCAATAGATTACAGAACTCCTGCATACTCAATGGGTTCAGGCATGACGATAAGTGGTGCTGTAACTTATGATACTGATGCTGGAGCAGGTCCTGCTTCTGCTGGTGGAACTGCTGGTAGTAGTGGTAGTGGAACTGCAGCCGTTGTTAAAATCGTGTCTGACATGGGTTTAACTATAGGTGCTGGTCAAGAAGAAGTAGGTGATCAAGGTCTTGGTAACAAAGGCGTTAATAGAACTACTGGATATGCTTTATATGCAATGGGTCCTGTTAGCATTGGTTATCAAGAAATGTACCAAGATACAGCCGCTACACTAAATCTTGCAACAGCAGCAGGTGCTGATGTTGAAGCAGATGGTATGGCAATTGCTTTTACGCAAGGTGATGTATCTGTTTCGTACTCGAAAGAGAATGAAACAACTAAAGCTATAGGTGTTACAGCTGACTTGTTAGAAGTAGAAATGACTGCAATACAAGCTTCATACTCAATGGGTGCTATGACTTTAGCTGCTTCAATGTATGAAACTGACAATGTTGGTGGAGTAACTGCTGCAACGTACGAAGAAACAGAACTTTCTGTATCTTTCGCGTTCTAGTTAATACATTTAAAAAATTATAAAACCGGCCTAATTTTTTAGGCCGGTTTTTTTTATCCACCTTATAGAAGCAAAACCAACTATTTTTAGTAAATTTAATTTAGAGAAGTTAGAAGAATTGATTCCGCCTAATGCTATAATTTTTACATTTGTGGAATGTGAAATTAAATTAAATTTAGCAATATTTAAAAAAAAATCAGATTTTTTTGTTTTAAAAACAGGTGCTACAAAAATTTCTACGCAACCTTGTTTAATCTTGTTTGTTAATTCATTCCTATTATGTGCAGAACCAATAATAGTAAAATTTTTATTAACATTTAAGTTTCTAAAATTAGTTAGCTTATTAAAAGAGGGTATATAAACACCATCCAATCTTAAGCTTTTTGCAATCTGAAGATTATTGGCAATAAAAAACTTTCTTCTTTGACTTAAACAGAAAGCTTTTATCTGCTTAATTAAATGAATTTTGTATTCAATTTTGTAATTTCTATAGATTAATGAAATATTTTTATCTAATTTAGTAATTTCATCTCTATCAAAATTATCTATAAAATAGTAAATTTTAGAATATTTATGCATAATTCAGTCAATAATTTAATATTAATTAAAAAAGAAATACAGCTTAAAAGTTATAAAACACAAGTAATTGCTGTATCAAAAACATTCCCAATAAATGATATTTTGCCGTTAATAAATTATGGTCATGCACATTATGGCGAAAATAAAGTTCAAGAGGCAATTGAAAAATGGACAACAATAAAATATGATTTTAAAGAAATTAAGTTACATTTAATAGGAAAATTACAAACAAATAAAGTAAAGTATGTAATTCCGCTGTTTGACTACATACATTCGCTAGACACTATGAAGTTAGCAGAAAAAATTTCACAGGAACAGGAGAAAAAAAAATTTAAACCTAAAATATTTGTACAAGTTAATATTGGAAATGAAACCCAGAAAAATGGGATCGATATAGAAAATTTAAGTCAATTTATTAAAAATTGTATTGAAAATCTGAACCTCAATATTATTGGTTTAATGTGTATACCCCCAGCTGATAAAGACTCAAAATTTTATTTTTCTAAGATGGCTGAATTATTAAAAGAAAATCAACTAAAAGAATTAAGTATGGGTATGTCCAGAGACTACTTGGATGCAATTAATTTTAAATCAAGCTTTGTAAGAATAGGCTCTAAAATTTTTGGCCAAAGATCTTAGTATATTTTAATTTTTGTTTTTTTATTAATTAATTTTATTAAAATTAAAAAATCCTTTTTTTTTAATGAAATGCATCCCGCTGTTGGTTTATAATTCTTTGTTAGATGTATAAAAATTGCACTACCTTTGTAAGGTATCTTTTTTTTAGTATTGTACCCAATAACTAAAATGTAATCATAATTACTGTCTTTTCTAAATAGTTTTTCATGGTTAACAAGTTTATTTATAATGATCTCATTATTATAGAATTTACTTTTTGGGTCATCACACCAACCCATATTTTTCTTTATTACATTAAGCTTAAATTTTGTTGTTGGTCTGGGAACTTTATCTTTTCGGTAGTATAGAGGTCCTAGTTCAAAAGTCCCACTAGGTGTACGCATGTCTCTCTCAACTTTATTTTTTGTTACTCCATTTTTACCAATTGCACACTTAAAATAAAAGTCATCTACAACCAACGTATCTTTATCTTTTAAATAAATTAGCATAAGCTTATTTTTAGATGTTTAAACAAAAAATTCATATTATAAATTTTAAAACATTATTTGATATATTAGAAGAAATTAAATCTAATTTCAGTTTTGAAATTTTTCATCATAATAATGAAGAAAATTTTATAGACTTTATAAATAGTGAGGGCTTTAATAATTCATTGGTTTTAACAAAAACAATAAATAAAAAACTTGTTTCTCATAAATATTTAGATAAACGACAGATAATACAAATATTGAAAAAACCACTATTGATAATCAATCTAATAGAAGATCTTAATATTAAATTAATTAAACAAAGATACAACTTTCAATCTTCTATTAGAATTAAGGATTATATTTTAAATTTTAATTCTAGATTGTTTCTCAAAGATCAAAAACAACTCAAATTAACCCAGAGAGAAATTGATATTGTTTTATTCTTGAATAAAAACAAAGCACCACAAAGTATTGATACTCTACAAAATCAAATTTGGAAGTATGAGTATGATCTTGAGACTCATACTGTCGAAACGCACATATATAGATTAAGAAAAAAAATTAAAGAAATATTTAACGATGATAATTTTATTAATAGTCTGGATGGAGGCTATTCAATTAAGTAGAATTAATCTAATCTAGCACCTATCTTCTGAATTATTCTTGATGACATTTCAGTTCCTTTTTCAAGACACTCTCTCGTTTCTAAATTATTAAGATGTCCATGTAAAAAACCAGCAGCGAATAAGTCCCCAGCACCTGTTAAGTCTATTATATTTAAGTTTTTTTGACTTTCACACTCAACAACTCCTTTTTTGTTAATAGCAACACTCCCTTTTTCACCACGAGTAACTATGAGATTTTTTCCAAACTTTTTTCCAAACGAAATAATTTCTTTAAAATTCTTGGTATTAACTAATGACATAATTTCTTGTTCATTGGCAAAAGTTATTTCTAATTTATTTTTAACTAAGTTTAAGAACTGTGCTTTATGTCTTTCAACACAAAATAGGTCAGATAACGACATTGCAACTTTGTTTGAATTTTTTATTGCTTTTTCAAAAGCAGATCTAGGCTCACCCTCATCCCATAAATAACCTTCTAAAAATGTCATTTCACTATCTTTTAATGCATTCACATTAACGTCACTTGCATTAATTTTTCCTGCAGTACCTAGAAATGTACACATTGTTCTCTCAGAGTCTGGTGTAATAAGTATTAGACAAGTTCCTGTTGGTAAAACTTCCTTTTTTTTAGAATAGAAATAATTAACATTTTCTTTTTTTAAGCCATCCTCATACTTTTGACCTAAATCGTCATCACTAATCTTACCGATAAATCCAACTTTATTTCCTAGTTGAGATAAACCAACAATAGAATTTGCAACTGATCCACCCGAAATTGTTTCTTCTATTTTCAAGGTCGATAGTAATTTTTTAAACTCAATTTCATCAACAAGCTTCATCGTACTTTTTGTTAACCCATTGTCAGATAAATATTTATTATTGACTTTGCAAATAACATCAACGATAGCGTTCCCTATACCAAGAATCTTCATATCAAACTTTTTTTATATTAATTGGATTTCTACGATTAGGATAACAAGTGGTACAAATTTTACAAGTTAAACCATAGCAATTTCTAGCCTGGCAGTACTCTCTGCCATAATAAATTATTTGAAGATGTAGTTTACTCCAAGTTTTTTTTGGAAAAATTCTTTTTAAATCTTTTTCAGTTTGCACAACATTTTTACCATTTGTTAATCCCCATCTTTGTGCAAGACGATGAATATGAGTATCCACCGCAAAGGCTGGAAATCCAAATCCTTGAGACATGACTACACTAGCTGTTTTATGGCCAACACCTGGAAGTTTTTCCAATTCCTCAAATGTTTTAGGTACATTTCCATTATGTTCATTCAATAGTCGTTTAGACATCAAATATATGCTTTTCGCCTTAACTCTAAAGATACCTATACTTTTTATTAGTGTTTCAATTTTTTTTCTACCCAATCTAACAAAGTGTTCAGGTCTATTATATTTCGGGTATATATCCTTCGTTACATTGTTAACATTTAGATCTGTACATTGTGCTGATAAAAGAACAGAAGTTAAAAGAGTAAATTTATTCCTATGTTTTAGTGGAATAGGAGTTGTCGGATAAATTTTATTTAAAATTTTTAGTATTTGTTTAGCCTTTTCTTTTTCTTGCATTATTTAAAATTCAATAAATCTCTCATTGAATAAAGTCCAGCTCTTTTATTTGTAAGCCATTTTGCGGCAGTTAAAGCACCATCTGAGTATAGAGATCTATCAAATGCTTCGTGATTTAAAGTTATTATTTCTTTACCACTTGAGAATGTCACCTCATGCTCCCCAATAATTTCTGCTTTTCTAATAGAGTTAAAATTAATTTTCTTTCCATAAGGGAAAAATTTTTTATTTAAAAATTTTTTACCTATTACACTTTGTAAATTTTTGTTTTTTCCATTAGCAATACCCTTTCCAAGCATTAAAGCAGTTCCTGATGGGTAATCTTTTTTATGTTTGTGATGTACCTCAAATATCTTGCTTAAATAATTATGCCCAAGAGATCCTGATGCAATTTCAGTTAAATACATCAGTAAATTAACGCCAAGACTCATATTACCAGCTTTTAAGATAGGAATTTTTTTTGAATATTTTTTAATTAACGCTTCTTCTTTTTGAGTAAAACCAGTTGTTCCAATAACCACTTTTTTTTTTAGTTTTAATGCTATTTTAAGAACCTCAAGAGTACACTTTGGAACTGTAAAATCCACAATAACATCAGTTTTTTTAAAGGCTTGAACTGTATTTGAGTTAAGTTTGATACCAGCTATTTTTTTATTAATAGGTTTGTTTTCTGTAAGCGCCACTAGTTCAAAACTCTTATTGGTTTTTGAAGATTTAATTAGTTGTTGGCCCATTTTTCCAAGACAACCAGTAATTGCTAAATTAATTTTTTTCATTTAAGAAAATATTAACCTTTTTTAGCTAATTAGTCTTTTAGTTTTTCCAGAAACTTTTAGCTTTTTGAAAGAATTTTTTAATACTTGGGTTTGATTTTTCAT
>MDTF01016540.1_pt1 | contig 18941 bp, 24 predicted proteins | sample 811191 | NCBI WGS metagenome assembly MDTF01 (sample SAMN05326649, study PRJNA326480) | marine metagenome | isolation source: seawater | place: Southern Ocean | collected 2011 | reverse complement strand
GTGCAATACTTCCTGGCATGAACTTCCAAGAAACTATTGATCTTTGTATTAGTATTGATATGTCAGGTTCGATTGGGAACGAACAAGCTACAGACTTCTTAAGCGAAGTTAAAGGTATTATGGATGAGTACAGAGACTATAATATTAAATTATGGTGCTTTGATACCAACGTATACAATGAAGCGGACTTTAGTGCAGACGGTGGTGATACGTTAGAAGAATACGAAGTCATGGGCGGCGGTGGCACTGACTTTATGGTTAACTGGACTTACATGAAAGCAAACGATATTGTTCCTAAGAAGTTTCTTATGTTCACAGATGGATATGCATGGGATTCATGGGGAGATGAGGACTACTGTGATACAGTGTTTATCATCCATAGCAATAGAGATAAGAATCTGCAAGCTCCATTTGGTGTAACTACCCACTACGAACAGGCAGCATGATAAAAAATAAAAAACCAAATCCGCTTAACGTGTTTAGGATACGTAAAGTAAAAGCGGCTGTACCCTATTTTGAGTATGTCAACTTGCCTGTTGCATATAATCTAGAAGATGCAATATCTACTTGGATATATATAAATCTTAAAAATAGGTACTATATAGGCCGCAAACTCACTTTAGATCATGACAATAAACTTAACCAGATAATTACTGTTGGGTTTGAAGAAAACCGTGATATGAGCTATTTCATGTTAGCTTGTCCACATTTAAAGTATACTTAAAAATATACACATAATTAATTATATAGGAGAGAACATTATGAGTGACAACCAAGAACCAGTAGATGCAATTGACGCAGCAAGTGCCTTATCAGGAGAGCCAGTGTCAGCACCGCAGCAAGCTGAAAGTGGAGCACCTGCAGGACCTGATCTTACAGTACAAGATCTACAAGCAATTAAAAGTATTATTGATGTAGCAAGTCAGCGAGGAGCCTTTAGGCCTAACGAGATGATGACAGTTGGTCAGACATACAATAAGTTAGAACAGTTCCTAGAAGCAGTTTCGCAACAACAGCCGCCAGCAGCGGCATCTTAGGAGAATAATATGATTAAACATGTAGGCCGAATGGCCAATAACCAACGTAAAGTGGTAGTAGCTTATCGAGTTGTACCAGGTGAGCCTGATCAAAGTATTATTATAGATACTAGTAGCTTAATGGCTGAAGAACACGATTCACTAATTAAAGCAGTTGAAGGGAATTCAGGTCAGGAAGCAGATGAATTTGCAACAGTAATGGCAAGAACTCCGTTACCAGATGGAGCAAATATGCTTGCACGTTTTCATCAGCAAGGTAGAATGATGAAGGTACCAAGTAATACAATTGAAATGCTTCCTAATAGTAATACGGTAATTAATCTTGCTGAATTAAATCAAACTATTGCTAATCAAAAAGGTGTAACTATTAGTGACTTAGCATTAACTGATGCCAAAGGTAATAGAGCTACTCCTGTGTCAGAAGCTACTGACCCAGTAATGTCAGCTGCAGATGTTGCTGCAGGTGTAAGCTCAAGCAATGATGGTGTTATCACTGATGATATATTGGCAGCACAATACAGGTCACAAGCAGATGCATTGTATAAAGAAGCTAAAGCACTAAGAGCTCAAGCAGAAGATCTTGTACCGACTATCAAAAAGAAGACTACTAAAAAGACTGTAGAGAGTGCCTAATACTAAACTTCCACCAGACGTAATTGATTATTGGCCTGAGGTCTTTGATCATATCGAAATTAAGGCTGTTCCTTTAAAGTACATTGTATCAGTACATGTTACATTTACTGATGGGAAGGAGTGGAACATTGATATTGATGAAAGTAAGAAAAGTTCAGATACATATATAGAAGAAACAATTAATACATTTTTTAAAGAATATAATGATGTTATTAGTAAAGTTGATTTTAAATTAGATACACCTAGCCTTGTAAATGATGTTAAATCTCAAACAAAAACTTTTATGAAGCGATCTTAATTAAGCATAGTTTATATCTAAAAATGTATAAATAGTAATAAGAAATGAGATTTCAGGAGTTAATAACATGGCATTAAGGCTAAGACGAGGGACCAACGCTGAGCGAGGACTTATAACGCCTAAAGCAGGCGAGCTTATCTATACTACAGATACTAAAGCTTTATATATAGGTGACGGCACTACAGCTGGTGGCGTTATTGTACAAGGTGCGGCTGGAGCAGTTACACTAAACGATTTAACAGATGTCAACATTGGTTCACTAACAAACGGCCAAGTTTTAGCATATCAATCATCATCTAGTAAGTGGATACCAACAAGTCAATTAAGCATTGCATTTGGTAATGCTGATGCTCATACAGATATAAGTTACGGACCAGATAATACTGCATACTCAGGTGATATGCTATTACATGACGGTTCTAACTGGCAAGCAGTTCAATTCCTTGATAGTCAAAATAGAATTAGTGTTGTTGGTTCCGATAGTACATTACTAGTTGATCATGTTAACAGTAAATTTAATGGCGAACTAACTGGTAATGTAATAGGTAATATCAAAGGTAACGTTACAAATGATAACGGGCTAGTTCTTAATGCAACAACTAAAACACTTTCTGGTGTTAAGTTGCTAGCAAATAATGGTACTCCTGCATATGATGCGGATACAAGAACATTTACTGGTGGCTTTACTGGTGACCTTCAAGGAGATATATATTCTTCAGATGCATCTGGCAAAGTTAAACTATTAGATGGTAATTTAAGAGTACTAAATGATGTAGATATGTCCGGTGGTGATATCTACAATAAAGACTCTTCATTAATTGTAGATTCTCAAAATTCAAAAGTCTTTGCTCAACTAACTGGTAACGTAACAGGTGACGTAACAGGCAACACTACTGGGTACCATGATGGTGATTCAAAAGGTAGTGTGTTTGGAGATGATAGTACATTACTTGTAGATTCAGTTAACAATAAGATTGTTGGTGTTGTCGAGAGTAATAGTGTACAAAGTCAAAACGTTAAACTTGGATCAGCTAGTGACCCAAATATGATATATCTGTTGCAAAACGGCGTTGGATCTAACTTTATTGTTTCAACAGAAAACGCAGCTGGCACAGTACAAATTCCACGTAATACACTTATTGGTAGTAGTAATGTAAGTGTCGGAAGTAAGACTGTAAGAATTTACAACGACCAGGCAACAGAAGGTACAATTCCTGTATCTATTATGCATGCTGCTAACTCAAGCTTTGGCTCAAATATGGGCATACTTAGAGCTAGAGGTACTAAAGCAGCTCCACTAACGGTTGCAATTGGTGATGTATTAGGAGGATTTGCTACTGCGGCATATAATGGATCAGCATACAAGGGTGCTTCTGGTATTAGATCTGTAGTAGATCAAACGCCGGTTTCGACACACGTACCTGCATCAATTCAGTTGTACAATACAACAGCATCAGGACAAAACGTAGTACTATCTATTGGTACTGTAGATTCAACTGCGGCGTTCACAGGTCCAGTTAAACTTCCAGTATTTGCAGATGACGCCGCAAGGAACACAGCAGTTTCTAATGCACAAAACGGTATGATAATTTATCAAACTGACGTACATAAGTTTAAAGGCTATGCTAACGGCGCTTGGATCGACTTAAACTAATAGGTTGACATTGTAAACATTTCATAGTATAATAGTACTATGAAAGAGTTTATCCAATCTAAAATTCAAAATATTCACGTAACTGATAAATCTTTGCACTACGATGGTAGTGTAACGATTTGTCGTCACCTTCTCGATCAAGTTAATATTCAATCATACCAAAAAGTTGATATTGTAAACCTTAGTACAGGCGGGCGATGGAGTACGTATGTAATTCCTGGAGAACGAGGAGTGTTTGAATTAAACGGTGGCGGCGCAAGACTAGGTGAAATTGGCGATGCTTGCGTAGTGCTAGGATATACTACAACTGTTCATTTTGAAGGCGCTGACATAATACACGTCGATAAGTATAATAATACACAAAAGAATATACAATACTAATGAGAAAGAATTAAACATGATTAAATTTACAAAAAACAAATTTGCAAGCATTGTTGAAGAATTTGATCACCCTAATGAACTTGCTAGTATAATAAAAGATAGCCGTGTTACAATCTTAAAAAGTAAGGCTCCAAGATCTCCCGCAGAGTTAGTTAGCTTGTATAATAGTATTGCAACTCCTATTGTGCAAAGCGACAAAGTTAAAGGACGAGTTGAAGGAAATGGTGAACTAATTAAAGTTAGAGAAAATGGCTTGTTTACCGGCGCTGAAGATGGCGAACTAGATTGGCATAGTGCCGGAATGAATAGAACACACCATGAAGATATTGTTGCAATGTATATGCACCAACCAGCTATAGAAGGCGGAGCAACATACTTTAGTGATCATCAATTGGCGTTTAACGACTTAGAAGAATCTACAAAAGAATTCTGTAGAACACTTAAAAGTAAAACACTTACTTACAAAAAAGAAGATGCACTAAAAGGTAATCTATACGGAAAAGTCTTTAGTGACGAAGAAATGATGTTAGAATTTAGAGACTTTGACGGGCATACTTGTTTTGAAAGACAAGTATCTAGGAAAGATTTAGTAACAATTAGTCCATTAAATAACAAAGAAGGTTTGTACTTTCCATGGGCAGTAATACGTGGGTTTCTAGGTGCTACTAAACAAGAACAGCATTCGTTATATTACAAACTAAAAAATCATGTGCAAGAAGACAAGTATGTTTATAAACATGATTGGGATCTTTATGACATTTGTTTTAGTGAACAATTCCATAGCTTGCATCGAAGAGATGCGTTTAGTGGAGATAGAGAATTATGGCGTACTGGGTTAATGATGGATGTTTAAAATGGAACCAAAAATTTATTCAATTGATATTTTAAATGATGATAACTTTGATATCCATAAACAGATTGTTGAACATGGCCTAATTGTTTTAAAAAATAATGCTTCTTTAGAAATTAGTGATTTTGAAAAAATAATTAGTAAGTTAGGAAGATTAGTACATTCTAGAAATCATGTTGCTAATACAGATAGAACTATTCAGCTAGTAACCGAAGACGAAGCATTTGGTGATGGTGATGTAGAATGGCATAACGACTGGAGTTATGGTCGAGGTAATTATTTCGGCACTGCTCTTTACAACAAAGCTAATGGCAAAAAAAGCACAACTGACTTTGTTGACATGAAAGATGCTTATGATAGGTACGAAAATAAAGAATCTTTAGATTTATTAGAAGGTCAGTATTTTCCGCCTGAATATCTTGAAAGTTGTTTTACAGAACAAGAAAAAAGAATATTAGAAAAAATAAAGAAAACACGTAAGTTTGCACATACACATCATATAACTGGAGACAAGGTATTATATTTTAGTCCAGGTACGTTACAAACAGATATCGATGTTAGCGACTTAATTAAACACTGCGAGCAAAATATTTACGAGCATCATTGGAATGACAATGAAATTTTGCTATACGATAATATTAGAGTTATGCACAGACGACATGCCTTCCAAGGTAAAAGAGCACTGTGGCGTAGCCAATTTTGGATTTAATATGAATTATTATGAGCTTCCTCCAGAGAAGAATACTTTCAGCAATATAGTAGTTGATTTGACACACAAATGTCAAATGGCTTGTGCTAACTGTTATATTCCTAATAGAGACATTCCTGATCTAGATAAAGAAAAGCTATTTGAATTTCTTGCAAAGTTACCCGACCGCACATATATACGATTGATTGGTGCTGAACCAACTATGCGTGATGACTTACCTGAAATTATTTCAACTGTACGAAAGCTAGGACATAGGCCTAGTCTTACTACTAATGGTCTAAAGCTTGCATATAAGCCCTATGTACAAACACTTAAAGACGCAGGTCTACGTATGCTATTACATAGCATGAACGGTGCAGATGATAATGAAGCGTACAAAATATTAGATGAAGGCAAGTGGGCAACAGCTAAAGTTAAGGCATTAAAAAATATGTTTGATCTTAGGATGCCGCTTAACACAGGAACAATTATAGCTAAGGGCGTAAATGAACGCACTATGAAACGCCAGCTTGATTTGTTTGCTGAATTAGCTATTGAAAGTGGCATTAACTTTAATACTACTAAACCCTATAATAGACTTACTCCTGTATTAAGAATGAAAAGTATTGGTGCTATAGGAAGATATATGGAAGATTCAACTTTTACTATAGAAGAACTTTGCGATTTAGCGGTAAGAGATTTAGGTATTAACTATAAAGATATTATAAAAGTTGGGTCTGGCGTAGTTAGTAACGATCCAAGTGTTCCTATTGGATCATCTTATATGTTTCCATATGAAACTGCTGCAGGAAAAGTATTTGTAAGATTAATAGATTGGCAAAATAATGACGAAGGGGTAATTGATCATGATAACCCTAACAGAGGAAGACTAACTGAAAACTGGACTATTGCTCCGTTCTTTGAACATGTTCGATTAAACGAAGGAGGCTACTAATGGAATGTATAAAGTTAAATCAAACTCACAAAGATATGTTTTATGATTTTATTAATAGTCAAGTTGAACAACACGGATTAAGTAAAGACCCTCAATGGCAGTCTGTAAACTTTATTGATGAAAATATTGAACGATGCGTATATGGAGTTATTGACAATAACGAACTTCAAGCTGTAGTTGCAAGTAACGATATTAGAGGATTGCCTTGGACTACATCAGACAGTTTAATTGCTAGAAGAGACCAGGGGCATTTTACTAACTTTAAAAATTATTCTAGAGTTTCTAAACTGCAAATGGAAGATTGCGAATCTAGAGGAAAATGGGGATCGTTTTGGGTTAGAAAACACGATCTAGATGACGCTTTAAAAGATAACGATAGTGATCGCAAAATACAAGGCCAAGGCGTATCTAAATTAGGTGAACGTCTAGGTAAAGTATATGATGAAAAATATAACATTACTGACGCAGCATATGTTAAAGCTGGAAGCTTAACTGGAAATAAACTATACGATTATGCATTAGGAAATAAAGCATTACCGTATGATGTTACTATTAGGTTTGTATCTATGAAAATACAATATATGAATACGTTAATGCGAGATAAAATTACATATGGCTCTTAAAGTTATTGTAGCATACCAAACTGATAATCTTAGATACACGTTGTCAGAATTAAACAACTACGATGTGTGTACATGGCAAGTTCATACCAGTAAGTTCTTAGATCAATTATTGCCTAACGTACCAGATAACATAGAAAACTTTGAAATTAGCACCCAAGATCGTTCTGTCCTTGCAGAAGAAATCCGACAAATTATTAAAGAAAATAATATAGATTATATATTTCCTTTGTACAATGATATGCTACTTCCGTATATACACGACCTAGTAGGAATAACAAAAGAACAAAGTGATATACTATCTAACAAACAACGTTATACAGAATATGCTTATAAGCTAGGAATTCCTGTACCTAGAACACAAGCTTACATAGCTAAATTTCCTGTTATCGCAAAGCCTGCAAATGGAACTGGCGGCATTGGTATTAAAGTGTTAAACAACGATAGTGAGTACGAACATTTTAAGAAAGATATTCATTACAATGATTTAGATTCACATTACATATTCCAGGAAGTAATTGAAGGACCTACTGTTAGTGTCTCTGGTAGAATTGTTAATGGAGAATGTATAATAGATTGTGTATACGACATTGAAGTAAGCAACTTACCATTTAGAGCTGAGACGGGATTTACCTGGCCTAGTAAGTCTAGTACAATAGTACAGCAAGACATAAAACATTATTGTAGAACAATGTGTGAAAGCTTGGATTATACTAATGGTCCATTTATGGCAGACTTTGTAGTGCAAGATGAAACAGCATACCTTGTTGACTTTAGTCTAAGATTAAGTACTAGTGGACAAACCATTATAAAATACTCAGCAGATTGCGACTACAATAAATTGATTATGGACAGTATTAGTTGTAAGTCTAAGATACGTGTACACATGGATAAGGCTGTAGTGTTTAGATACTTTGATATTGAAAAGGGTAACTATAACGTATCTATGCGAGATGGTGCTGAATATCTTGAATTAAGCCTACCAAAAAGCCAGCAATATCTTCGAAGAATGGATATGTTAGTTGGAATGAATGGCTATGCTATAACTAGCGATAAAAGGCTCTTAGATGCCGAGTTAAAGTGGCAAAGCGTACTAGCACACATAGAACTAGTTAAACAGGACTAAAGTCTTTTAGGGTAATATATTCAGGTCTTACGGTAGCTGTCGTAGCGTTTTTTACCGCATTATAGCACACAAATAACACTTTTCGGTTTTTATGGCTCTTATTTGCTTTGCTAGCATGCTTTAAATTTGCATGCATCAAAACTATATCTCCGGCTGCGCCTGTTGCTGTATGACGCTTATATGCTGTCTTAGATACTGTATTACACAATTCCTCAGCGTTATGTTTAATAGTCCACTCAGTGTTTGGTAGTGGATCAACTGGGTCAACATGGCTTCCTAATAGTACTTCCAAAGGACCGTTATCCAAAGTCATATCATCTAATAAGAAAAGAACGCTTACGGCATCGGGGTTTGGCATACCGTCAAAATGATGCCAATACGTATAGTCGCTGTGCCAAGCATACTCACCTCCAACACCAGCTAGCTTATAGTTAAAGTGTACTTGATGCACATAGATATCATTACCTATTAATTTTTTAACTTCGGCTATTGCTGGATTATCGGTTACAAAATCGTTTACACTACTATCTAACCGATGGGGAGCAAACACACTTCTAATGCTTCCGTCATCTTCGTAAATAAACGACTGCATTACATTTTGTTCTAATACATTACTACTTGCAGAAAGTAATGCAGTTGGATCAAATGCATTACGTAGTATAGAATATCCTGTATCATTCATTTTAATAGTTCTCCAGCATTATACATATCTAAAATATCTTCGTAGCTTAATGCTAAATTAAATGATACTGTTATAATATAACGTGGCTCCTTAGTAAGGTTATCTACTCCATGTACATCTTGGGTGTTGAAACATATTGGTGTTGTATAACTAATTTTTCCTATTGGTGTTGCATTATGGTAATTCATGGACGTATTGCTATCAGAAGCAATATCTGGTATATAATTATTAATAGCACCTTCTACATCCTTTTCATAAAATTTGACATAACTATTTTTAAAATCTCCGCTAACTGGTATATTACAAGTTATACGCCTGTCATGATCTGTATGAGGTAATACCCGTTCGTATGGGTTTACAAAATTACCTTCAATTTTATATATAAGTTCTTTAGGGGTTTTAAACTTAGAAGCAATATGTAATATAGTTTCTCTATCAAGAGTACACACACCAAGCCTAGCTCGACCTGTTCCATAATACTTCCAATCCTCAGTATTCAACATCTTTTCTTTAAGAAGATTAGTGTTATAAATAAGATTGTTAATAATAAAGTACTGCATGTAGTATTTACTCGGTATCTAAATATACTATGACAAAAGTTGGCAAGAGATAAATACTATTATTAAAGGAGTTCCGATGAAAAAACTTACTATTAAATTCCCGCATAACGGTAGACGAATCACTGAATTCGTTACTAATATCATCGATGAGTTAGATAACGATGCTACCGCATTTGCTTCTATGTATAACGGCCTTAAGGTTATGACTGATAATGGCGATATATGGTTTAGGAATTACGAACATGACGGTGATAACATTAATGTTGTGTTTGTTTTAGATTCAGCTGAAGCTGTTACAAGAATAGCAAGCCACAGAGCATATATGGAAACTGCAACAGGATTTATTGCAACTACTGTAGAAGAAATGTCATTTGATGAGTTTGCTACATTTGCTGCAGAACGCGATGAGACAAATATTGTACATGCACGTAAAAACGAATTAAACCCTGATGGCTTAGCAGCTCAATCAGCTGCCGGTGAAGGCGATGGCATTATGTAGCAAGCAATGTATCAAGTAGATCTTGATACGCTAGCTCATACACTCCGTTATACTTTTCTTTTAACAAATCAAATTCTTGAAATACTTCATTTTGCATAATTGGCAATTGCTCTAGTCTTTCCCACCCAGTGAACTTTGATCGTTGTGCTAACTTAAATTGTTCACTATATATCATATGTTTACTAGTACGTGTACTAAGTTTGCCAGGTAGTTCGTTGTTTACTAGTTGTATTACCCTAGGCTCTAATAAAAAGCTAGCTGTCATCTCTGGAGTATATCTTAAAAAATCAGGAGTGCCTAATAATTCTTGCGATTTAAACCATCCCATATAACTATTAACTCTTTCAGTTTCTTCCCATCGCCAATTGCTATCAAAGTTTTTTACGTATGGTTCTCCGTTTGCCATTATAATTGCACCGTCTATTTTTGTAAGTGCATGCATAATACTAGGAATTTGGTAAGCACAACATTTAGCTAAATTAGCTACTTCTATAATTTTTCCACTAGTAATAAAATCATCCATGTCTACATCAATAATAATAGGTTCGATGTTATTTTGGTTACAATATTTAAATGCAAATTTGTTATCATGCTTATTGTAATCACCATAACTAATAATTGCAACTTTAAAATCTATTCTAGCTTGTTTAAAAATATTAACCATATACTCACTATCTAGGCCGCCGCTGAATAATAGTACTAATGGTGCATCTATTGATGAGTCAAGTAGTTTAGCTGCACGAATACTTTCTTTGTAAAAATTATCAGGAAATCGTGTACATGGTTCTAGTTGAACTTTCCAGCTGGTGCCATTTCCAGTTGTAGTAAAATAATTATTATGTGTTAAAGAGTTCATTTGAAATTATGTCTCCGTCAAGTAACATATCAAAAGGATGTTTGTTTCCAAAAAATTCGTTTTGGGACCAGGTGTTATTTTTACTATTGTAGTCATACCAAGGCGAAACGCCTATTACTAAATGTGTTCTTGTATTAGTAGTATTAATAGAAGAGGACACTCTGTGAGGCAAGTCAGTATCCCAACTATATAGTTTACCAACTTTTAAATTATAAGGTTTAACATCTTTCATTTCAAAAAAGAATTCATCTGATGTTGTAATTGGTATGTTTAATCTTAAATTTATAAAAACAGTTTCGTCCCTGTGCCATCCAGATGTATTATCAATTGGAACTGTTTCTCCGACTATTGTACTAATGCGGCTTCTGACAATAGTGCGTTTTATTTTTGATATTAGGTTTCCTAATTCTCCCGTCTTAGCTGCAGGAGTTAGTTTTGTAAACCCAAACGTGTCGTAATAACTATCTTTTAAGTATTTGTGTCGATGCGTTTGGTTATAATAAAATTCGCCCATTTCATTCTTTGGAGTGCCAATGCTGCTTACAGTTTCATCAATGCCATCTTGATGATTAGGATTTGATGTAAGACTAATGCTTTTATAAAAGTCTACTGTTTGTGTTTTAGTTTGCCAACCTTTAGGATTGTATGTTTGTAATATACTGTTTACCGACTGTTCTAATACATTAGAATCTAAATTTAAATCAATTTCAACATTGTTATTTTTAGCAGGTACTCGATTATTCTGCAATTTAGTGATACGACTTAACCATTTATGTACAGGCAATGCTTTTGGGCATGCTGCCGCCGGAAAATGTAATGTCATGTATACTCCTAAATAAATACTTATATGAATGCATTTCAACCATTAGATATTAACTTTGACCAACAAAGTCTTTATAACGATCTGATGTCTAGTAATATCTTTGATAAAAGCTTTCTTGCTACAGTTATTTACTCCGAAGGACGGAGTATATATGACAAAGATGGCGTCTTTGAAAAGTATGATGACGTTACACATTATGACGAACAACGTAATTTAATAGAAAACAAATATAATACATTTGTAAACTATAACTTTACGCATATTCCAGGCATAACTGAAACTGAAGATAACTGCTATCTAGATACTCCTAGTGGGCGTAGACCTATATGGCATGTTTATGATACTGAATGGACTTGGAAGGAAGATGCTCCTGCTTCACTAATTAACATTGTAGAATCTTTAGACTTAGAATATGTTAGCTGTGTAAGACTAGTAGGACAAACTCCTCCAAGCAAAGGAATAGTACATGCTGATGCAAGATATAGAGATAACTTAAAGTATTTTAAAAGCGGTGGTGTAGCAATCACACTAAACGTGTCAGACGGTGGCGGACACTTACAATATAAAATTGGTAAAGAGATGTACACAGTAGACGAATCAAAATATAAGTGTTGGCACTTCGACGACAGTATGCCGCATTGTACAACAGAAATATTTACACCTAGAGTACAAATAAGAATATTTGGTAGAAAAAAATAAATGTTTAAAACACAAATAACTATTGTTGGTGGCGGCACTGCTGGACTTATAACAGCACTAGTATTAAAAATAAGATTAGATTGTGATGTAAAGGTATTGGTGCCAAGTGACATTGGTATTATTGGTGTCGGTGAAGGATCTACAGAACACTGGGCCGAATTTGTTAAATTTATTGGGGACACTTTAACAAACAGTTTAGTTAAAACTAAAGGTACTATTAAATCTGGAATCTACTTTAATGGATGGACTCCCGAAAGAGGCGACTATATACATAGCTTACCTAATGAATATTTAAAATCAGCTGGTATGACTCCTATAAACTTTTTAAAGTTTTGGAGTGAAGGGTGGACTAACGAAGAATTTATAAGCACAAATCTAAAACATAATATGGTTGCCAATATGTATGATTTCCAAGGCGGGAAATGCGAAACGGGTGGCTGGCAGCAATTTCATTTTAATACTGTTGAATTAAATAACTATCTAACCGAACATGCCTTAAGTCGTGGTATAGAAATTATTGATGATAAAATTCTTGAAGTAAAACAAGATCAAAATGGTATATCAGAATGTGTTGGTGAGAGACAAAATTACAAAGCAGATATATGGATTGACTGTACTGGCTTTAAGAAAGTATTAATTAGTGAGCTAGGAGCAAAATGGGAGTCGTATGAAAAGTACTTACCGTTAAAGGAAGCAATTGCGTTCCCTACAGAAGAACTAGATTATTACCCTATCCATACAGAAGCAAAGGTAATGAAAGCAGGTTGGAAATGGCAGATACCTACATATGGCAGGTTTGGAAACGGTTATATTTTTGATACTGATTATATTACTAAAGACGAAGCACACCAAGAAGTTAATGAAATGTTTGGTAGAGAAATTGAGATTGCCAAACACATTAAATTTAATCCAGGTAAACTAGATAAAGTTTGTATTAAAAATTGTGTTGCCGTCGGGTTATCAGCTAACTTTTTAGAACCGTTGGAAGCTACTTCTATTGGAACTTCTATTAATCAAGCATTTTTATTAATGCACATGATTATTGATGGTAAAATTTCAGAAAATGATTCTAAAAAATATAATAAAACTGTTAACGATATAATGGTTAATTCTAGAGACTTTGTTGCCTTACATTATATTAATGATAATAGGAGTAGTGAATTTTGGAAAAACTGTGCTAGGTTACCTAGGCCAGAATCTTTACTTAATTATTTAGATATATGGAAAGAAAGGCCACTTGACGAATTAGACGTAGACAAGTCTAGATCGTTTACGTTATTTAAAGAACATAACTTTAATTACATAGCATACTCTCATGGATTATTATCTAGCGATGTATGTAAAAAATACCTACACTCTATTAACCCTACAATAGTTGAAAGATTATATAACCAATCTTATCAAGATTCTTTACAATATACACTTAACCATACTTCACAGAAAATATATCATACACCGCACAAAGACTATATACAACAATTACACAAACTTAATGGCGATCACAATAATATTGTTTTCCAGCATTACTACGATAAGAAAAATTTAGAATACGTAAAGGAACAATAATATGGATTGGAAAAATTTAATATTTTCGCCGTTAGATCTTCCAGATCCTCCTGAGGTTGACATGGACGAATTCATATCATGGCACACTGATCAAAAATCTTACATGCTCAAACATAATCAAAATAGAGTTAACAGTACAAACTTATATGGAGGATACTGCTGGCATATAAGTTGGGCTAAATGGTGGAATACATACGATACCAATACGCCGTGGATATGCAACTTTGATAAAAGGTTTCCGGAACTAGTAGAATACTTAAACTTATTTCCATTTAAACAAATGAAAAGTATTAGTTTTTTAAATCAAATTGGAGGTTCAAAAGTAGAGCCACACAGTGATCCAGACGACTTATGGGGTATGCGATTTTATCTTAAAAATAAGACAAAGGAAGCTCTTTACTTTAGCAGGACCAAAGAACCTAATAATCATCGTATCCGTACTATGGAAGATGTTGATGGGAATCCGCTAACTGTAAGACGCAACCATTTAGATTTCTGTAAGGATGAAAAAATATATGCAAAATTTCCAAAAGACCGTTGTGCATGGATGCTTAATAGTCATAGAGCATATCATGGTATAGACGAGAATCCTACCCCTACTGGTAGTAGAATAACTTGTGCAATTATAGGCGAGTATGATAAAGAAAAACTATTCCAGTTATTAGATGCAAGCACACACAAACACAAGGAGTATCAAATATGGTATTAATGTACACTCCTTTAGACTTACCTGCAATGGAAGTTAACCGTGAAGAATTTATAAGTTGGCATGAATCTAAAAGAAAGCGTAATCAAGATAACATCGGATATACTTCAAAAGATTTTATTGCACCGTGGATGGTAAGTTTTGCGTATCATGTAAACTACGGATGGTGTAATAGATTTTTAAAAGTAATACCAAACTTCCAAGACATACTATATAATCATTTACCGTATACTGATATTACATATGTAAATTTTTTAGAACAAAAGATTCCATGCCAATTACATCATGACGTAGGGTCAAGGCCTGACAAGGAAGACGAGCCGGGATCTTATAAAGCATTTATGGTATATGACAAACCGTTAATGTATTTTCAAAAAGACCGAGAAGTCGAAGATAAAGTTTATATTAACCACCCAACCGAATTAACAAAATGGTTTGCTATAAACAATTATGATGCACTGCATGCAGCTGACTTACCAGAAGCACCTGATAGAAAAATTATTATGACTGTACTAGGAACATTAGATAAAGAAAAGCATCATAAGATACTATCAAGAAGCTTAGAAAAATATAAAGACTACACTATTTCACTTTGAATATAATCGTTTACTATTTTGTCTTTTGCTGCAATTAAAATATCACGAGGTATAGCATCTTCTAGACCATTATGAGTTTGATAATGTTTGTCAATATTAACCCCTAAACTTTCATAGCTGCCGCATACCCATCCACCTACCTTGAGTAAAGGTTTATCTAGCTCGCGAAGCTTAGATGCTAACACTCCTGCCTTCATGGAATTCATATGGGCGTTTTTCCATTTTACCTGCCATGCGTTTGTGCCGCCTGCTTTCGTATGTTTTATCAAGTTAGGAGTAGTTAATACTTCATATCCATACTTGCCTGGATCTCTATCAATAGGTGAATGGTATTCATGGTGTTCTTTAGAATGAATTAGTAACGGATACCAAGTCCACCAATCAATATCTTTATTATTGACAATTGTTTCATGTGATTCCCAGATGCTTTCTTCTGATTCATGCGGAAGTCCTACAATCATATTACACTGTACTTTTACCTGCCCGTTATTTTTTGCTTTCAAAGCTGATATAGCATCTAATACTTTTTCTGAATTGGTTCCTTTTGCAACTGCTTGTCTTGCTTCTTTATTCAAACTTTCAAGTCCTAGACTTGCGCCTCGAAGCCCTGACTCTGCTAACAAATTAATTTGTTCAGGCCACCGTACTAATAGCTCTGGTTTAATATATGTGTCATATGAAATTTTAAAAGGTAAACTAGTTATTACTTCGTGCATTAGTTCTAGTTTTTTCATGCTGTCGTTATATGTATCATCCATGAACCAATAACTAGTTGTACCAAATTGTTCATAGTTACGCATAAATTCGTTATACATATCTTCTTTAACTCTAATATAATCAAATTTCTTTTTATTGTTTAACGGAAAATTACAGAACGCACAATTAAAAATACAACCTCTAGCTATTTCCATAGGCAATGCTTGTGTAGAACTAATATGGTCTTCTGGTTTCCATATTACACCTATATTTGCTAAATCTTTTTTATCGTATTGGTGATTGCTATCTACAAGTTTTTTACCTTTGTAGTCTTTCCAAATTGGTGTCGGTCCTTTGTTCGCAAGATGGTTAGTAACAGCTACCGTAGCATCATCTGCATACCCAGTAATAAAGATATCAGCCCAAGGTAAAAATTCTACCATGCTTTTTGCTCCTCCCATAATAAAAGGAACATTATATTTGTGTCTTAGTCTATTAAAAAAAGGAGTTCGTTGTACAAGTAAGCTAGAGGTATTAAAAAATGTTGTGCTAAACCCAACCCATAGTGTGTGTTTACCAACATATTTCTTAAATGCTTGTTCAATGTGTTCGTTAGTTAAGCTTTGGAAATAATCAATTACTTTTACACTATACCCGTGGGATTCTAATTCTGTCCTAATTCTATAGGCGCCAAGAGGTCGAAAGTAACTTCCGTCACTTATATCTAAGCCTGTGAAAATAACAGCGTGATACATTTAGCTCTTGATTAGTCTTATTACCCATGCACTTGGATCTAATTCCCACCAGCGATGTTGAAAATTCCAACGCCCTGGTTTTGCGTGATGATTATTGTGCCATCCTTCGCCCCAAGTAATTGCGGCAAGCCACCAAGTATTTCGACTATCTTCCTTAGTTTTAAAGTTTCGATAACCCCACATATGATTACCATAGTTACTTAATACGCTAGCCCACAGTTGAAACGCTACTGGAATAATACCTGCAAAGATTAAAACGTTCAACCCGCCTAGTATAAACAGTATAGCACACCATACTAGTAAAGTCAAGTAATAATAGTTGTGTAGTGCCAAATGAAACCTGTCTGTAATAAGGCGCCGGACAGCCCACTTGTTCATTTCAAATTCATACTTAGGAATTATAACACTCCAAAAGCCGTTATGCGGAGAATGAGGATCTCCATCTTTATCTGCATTTTTGTGGTGTTCGTTGTGTACTGCTACCCAACCGATAGAACTACCAGTGCCACCTAGAGCACCAAAGAATGAAAATAAGTATTCCATCCATTTATAACGGAATTTAAAACTGTTGTGTGTAAGATATCTATGGAATGTAATAGTAATACCCAAGCATCCTGTTAGGAAATACATACCAAGACTTAGGAGCCACCATTGGTATTCTACTGCTTGGAATAGCATGTAGATCAATGTTGCTGTACTTACCGCTTGTATGTACGGGAAATATCTTACGTTTGCTCTAAAAATATGTTTCATATGTATATTTATCGCTGAGTTTCTGATAAAGATTGTAAAATAGGTATTAGAGGGTGGTTACTTTTTTTAAAATTTGCATGGCTAGGGCCGAAGTTTTTCACCATTGTTATATCAAATATCTTAATTATGTTTTCATGTTCTTGTATACAACAACAGTCCCAATCTACTAATTCTATATTAGTATCATCTATTATTATGTTACCTAATGCCCAATCGCAATGAACGTAAGGATAAGTTTCTTTTATATTACTGATAACAAAATCATATATTCGTGATATAAATTGATCGTCTCGCACAAAATCTGGATCACTAGCTTTCTGTCCTGGTATTACTTTGTAGTCTATCCACATTGCTTTTTTTGTAAGCCTTGAGTTTATAACAAATCCAGGACGAACTTTATTTACTATTTCTAAATGAGAGTAGAACCATTCGGGATCAGTATAGTTCCAATGTTTTCTATAGTGTGTTTTATAATTATGAACTGTTCTTATTTTATTCCAAGTTTTGCCAGGGTCAAGAATACATTTTTGAATTAAAAAATCATCGTATTGAGTTACTGCAACTCTTTTTCTTTTATCCATTTGTATAGTCTGAAATTTTAAGTTCGGCTATTATTTGCTTTGTGTATTGTACTGTTTTTGGTTCATCGTGCCAAGTTAAATTTTTATATATTTTTTTTGGTCCACCACCTAGATGGGATGATTTGCCTTCGCTTATCCGTTTTAAAAAATTTATTAGCCGCGTATTGTAGTCGTTAAACGTAAGCCATACTGTTTTATAATTTTGTTTATCATAGTAATCTATTTGTGCAGGAAGTATATGTCTTGCTTGGCACCAATGTCCACCGCCACGGAAGTCTGGATGTGTAAATGTCCTTACTCCGATTATTGGTTGATGATTAAATACGTATGCTCCTGCCATTGCTATAGGCGTATCTTGGTGATATAGTATATTAAATATATCAAATCTCTTCTTTGTATAAAACGCATACAGCAAGGTGTCAGGACTTTCTTTCCAATCATCTACAGCATAATTTTTAGCTGCAGGATCGTTGAGTGTGCTTGCGTACCTAGATAAACTAACAAGTGCATTATGTTGGGTTTCATTTATTGTCTTATGTGTAAAAGTTTCTAATCTCATAGTGTCTTCTCAAAAAATAGACTTAGTCCTAATTTTGATTCTATCCCTTTTTTTCTAAAATCTGTACTTGCATGTAACTTTAATGAATCGAATACTATTGCACTTCCTAAACTCCACGGAAATTTATTATCTATACTTAACCCATTTAGCCACTCTGTTTTTAAATGAGGAAATAACTTGTTAGTCAGTTGTTTAGGTATAGGTGTTTGTTTTAAATTTTGTACATCTTTGTAATCATATACAGCACGGTTATAATATATTTCTTGCTTAGGGCCACCTTTAAAAAACTTTGCAGCTCCTTCAAAATATGATTGTTCAAAACATACTAATTCAGTTAAAGAACTTTCTTTATCTTCAGGCCAAACTTT
>MDTF01011906.1_pt1 | contig 18943 bp, 17 predicted proteins | sample 811191 | NCBI WGS metagenome assembly MDTF01 (sample SAMN05326649, study PRJNA326480) | marine metagenome | isolation source: seawater | place: Southern Ocean | collected 2011 | reverse complement strand
AGCTGGTAAGAAATATTTTTTTGAAATTTCCTTTGTTACCTTTAGTAAAAAGTATGGACAGAAGTTGTCATAATTACCAATAACTTACATTACGTTTTTAACCTTTCCTTCTTTTGAAATGATACCATACTCTAATCTTGATGCAAACTCTTTACCTCTATGAGGATTGGTATTACTAGAATAATTATAACTTGGTCCTATTTTGAGCGTATCCTGACTGTAAGTTTTATAGAAACTGAAAAGAGTAGTACTACAAGTCCTAAAAAGTATTTCATACAATTCAATTAATCTTTGTGCGAATATACTTAGTAGTAAATATAGACATAACATTTTATGTTATGTCTGAACTAATTCAAGTTGAATTTTCAGAAGTTTAGTGATGAAAAAGAATAACTTTATAATTGTTTAGTAACAGTTCTGTCTTTAAAAAGTGTCTTAATCCTTTATTTATCAGTTTTTTGAAAGATTTATGATATGTTGGGAAGGGTGTTTTTTGCAGCGTAAAATTGAGATTTTATTGTTTCCTTAGTTTTATAATACCAAGTATATTGAGTAACGTAATTATAACATAAGCTGGGTCAAACTCAAACCATTTTTGCGCAAAATTAGCACGTAAAGCCATTTTGTGATGATTGTTATGAAGGCCTTCTCCAAGCATTAGCAAGTCTATTGGAAAAAGATTTGTAGAAGTGTTTTCTTCGTCATGGTTCCGATAACCAATTGTATGCGCAAACCAGTTAATTATAACCCCATGTATAGGACTAGTAAGAATATGAAATGGAATGAATAAAAACATCCACCATTCTGTAGCGAATACCATGTAAAAACCGACATATACAAGTACCCAAGTAAGTCTAGTAATCCTATGATTAGCGAATTTGTCAAAAGTATCCCATTGTGGTAAATGATTTAAAAACCGATCCTCAACTTTCAGTTCTCCGTAATGAATCGTATTGTAAATATCCCTCGTTTTTAACATCATTTTAATAATTCCTTTGTCGTGTTTGGGCGAGTGCACATCATCTTCTGTATCAACGTGAAAGTGATGCATTCTGTGAAGAATTCCATACGTTCGAGCACTTAAATATGCACTACCTTGAAACAGCCATGTGAAAACGTAAAATACCTTTTCCCACGATTTAGACATTGTAAACATTTGATGAGCAGCATACCTATGGCAAAAAAAAGTTTGCATAAATAGAGAAAGAAAATGATGGATTATAAGAAAGGAAATTATGTATGCCATATATTATAGTATTTAGTGACTGCTTTTATACTCGGTAAACCCAATTCTGGTTACCTAAATATCGTATAAATATGTATGTTTTTAATTCGAAATAGGATCACGTATTGAGGAATATATTTATAGTGCTAGATTAATTGAGGTATTTGTTTCATTTTTTGTGAGATATTATTTTCTTCTATTCTAAAAATTATAGCCCAATAAATAATGGCTTTTATGTTAGTGTTTTTTTCAGTCATCGGTTGTTATTGGCGAAATTAATTTACCTATTTGTGGCGCATTTTGGAACTCGATTATCATATAATATTTGAATGGAACAGCCCTTATTTATTTGTTTTTTAGGATCAGTTAAGGATTTCTTAGTATTTCTTTAGGAGCTGTTTTAATGATTTTCCGGTTATTGAATAATCCAATAAAAACAACAAATAAAACGACTAACAATGGCACTAAAATCAACGGAATCCACGAAACAATAAATTGACTTTTAAATACAAAAATTGAAAGTAGTTTACCACCAATAAGTGATAACGTAGTTCCCGAAAATGCACCTAGAAGACCTAACAATAGATACTCTACAAAAGTCATTTTTAAAATTTGTTTATTGTTAGCTCCTATTGTTCGAAGCATTGCGTTTTCTTTTAGTCGTTGATATTTACTTGTCCTAACCGCACCAATAAGAACAATAAACCCTGTTAGGATGCTAAACATCGCAAGAAAGTTAATGACCCAAGCAATTTCAGAAAGTACACCTTCAACAATACTCAGTATTGCTCTTATGTCAACTACAGTGACACTAGGATGATCCTGAACCAGTTTTTTCTGCATCTCAGCAGCAATTTCATCAGTCGGTGCTTTTGTAGTTAATACATTAGTTTGAGGGGCACTTTCTAATACTCCAGTTGGAAAAATAACTGAGAAATTCATTTGCATTTTAGACCATTCAATATTACGAACACTCTTAATCCTTGTGTCAATGAAAGCACCTTGTACATTAAAAACAAGAGTGTCTCCAAGTTTAAATTTCCCGGCCTTTTGCATTCCTTTACCAATAGAAATAGGAGTGAAGTTCGATTGATTCATTTCGCCAATCCACTCTCCTTCAACTAAGTTTTCAGATTCTATTAACGTGTCCCTATAGCTAGTCCTAAAAACACCATCTAAAACCCAGCTTTTAATTCCATTAGTTGAATCGGCTTTTAGTGTTGTAGTTCTTATGCCATTAATACTGTATATTTTGGTAGCAATAACAGGTATTTGATCTATTACTGGCTGATCGAAACTGATGATTGTTTCGCTTACGCTCTTTATTTTATCTTTTGAAATATCTAAGAGTATGATGTTAGGTGTGTTTTCATCTTTTTGGAAAGAAGTACTATTCACTAATGCATCTTTAGCCAAGTATAATGTGTTTATTAAAAACACACCAACACCAATACATAAAATAAGAATTACAGTTTGATTTCCAGGCCTGAAAAGATTGGCTAATCCTTGTCTGGATGGAAAGCTCCAGTGCTTAGGGAAAGCGAGTTTAATTCCTTTAATAAATAGCCATGCTATTAGTCTAATCAATATGAAAACGACTACGATGCCAACTAAAAATAAAAAGGAGTAAAGTGTTTCACCTAAAAGTAAATAGGAGAATAAAAAGATAGTTGTTAGTATAACTGGTGTGATAATTAAGCCAAGCATTTTTGTTTTTTTATTGCTTAATCCTTGAGTCCTCAACACCTGATTTGGAGTTACAAACCAAGTACATAACAATGGGTGAAGTGAAAAAACAACGGACATGATTACACCCAAGCTAAGTCCAAGAAATATGATTCGAGGTAGGATAAAGAAAGAGACATCTACAGGCAGAAAGTCAGCCAGTAATATCGGGAAAATTTGTTGAAGACCAATTCCTAGTGCAGTTCCGAGTAAGCTACCAATCAAACCGATAAAGATGATTTGAAATAAGTAAATTAAGAAAGTTTGTTTTCGGGTTACTCCAATACACTTAAGTACTGCAATCGCTTTCTTTTTTTCTTTGATGTAAATATTAGTAGCACTTGCAATCCCTAAACAACCCAAGAGCAATGCTGTAAAAGCCACTAAGTTCAAGAAGTTACCGAAATTACTATACCCTTCTCCCAACTGTTTTCCAGCTGAGGTATGTGTGTCCAAATCGGCACTTTCTCTATCTAATATTGGCAATAGTTTTCTTTCTAATTTTTCAAGATCGAGTTTTTGATCCGCTAAAAAGTAAAATTGGTATTTAATTCGACTACCTTTTTGAACAAGTCCCGTTTTTTCAATCAGTTCAAAAGGGATGAATACTGGGGGCATTATAGAAGTAGATATTGCCGATTTTCCCGGGACAGATTTTAAAGAACCTACTATTGGAAGTGTGATTTTTCCGATTTTTATAGAATCCCCAATTTTTAAATCGAATTGAAGTAATGTTGTTGCGTTAATTAAAGCGCCTTGAGTTTCTTTATAAGTTTCAGCGGCTTCCTTTGGAGTAGTTTTTAGTGTGCCGTAAAGTGGGAATTCCCCTTCATAACCACTTACTTTCATTAATTTACTTCCAGAGTTTTTCGGAAAGAATACCATTGAAGCGAAGTTGATCTCTTTTACTTGTGCGCCACCCAAAGAATCAATTATTTCTAAAACTCTAGGCGTTGGCTCTTGTCGACTATCTATGATGAAATCGGCCCCCATTAAACTCTTAGAGTCTTCTTTGATTTTAGATTTCAAATTACTTCCAAATGATTGTATTGCAACAACTGCAGAGATTCCTAAAACAATCGAAGCGATCACTAAATACAGTTTTTTACGACTGGATCTCCAGTCTCTCCAGGCCATTTTTATTAGCCAACCAATTCTTAGTGGAGCTTCAAGGTTTTGTTTAATCATTCGTATTGGATTCGATATTTACAATTGATCCCCCTTTAAGGACAACCATTTTTTGAGTTTGTTTGGCCAATTCTAAATCATGCGTAACGATTACTAAGGTAGTTCCTGATTGTTTATTTAATTCTAAGAGAAGTTTGATTACGTTTTTCCCGCTTTCCTCATCTAAATTTCCAGTTGGTTCATCTGCAAATAAAATAGCCGGTTTATTTGAAAAAGCTCTTGCGATTGCAACTCTTTGTTGTTCACCACCCGATAACTGAGACGGGTAATGATTCATGCGCTCAGCTAATCCAACTTTTTTGAGTAATTCTTCTCCAATAATTGCAGGGTTTTTTTGCCCCATTAATTCGAGTGGTACAATTACATTTTCTAGAGCAGTTAATGAAGGTAATAATTGAAAATCTTGAAAAATAAAACCCGTTTTTTTGTTTCTTAAAACAGCTTTTTCATCTTCGTTTAAATGAGCAAGTTCTTCTCCACAAAGCTTAATACTTCCTTCAGAATAGTTATCTAAACCTGCACTTAAGCCAAGTAAGGTAGTTTTACCACTCCCAGAAGGACCTACGATAGTGAAGGTTTCCTTTTCATTGATTGTAAAACTAATGTCGCTTAAGATTTGTAAAACTGTATCACCGCTTGTAAAACTTTTACTGAGGTTTTCTATTTTCAATATTGAGGTCATATTAAACTTGTTATCTTTGGGGAAATTAACAAATAATGCCAAATAATTTCAGTAGTTATCCACCAACGGTTATAAAATTAATATTCTCTTTCTTTATTCTTACATTTTCAAGCTGTGATGAGGCAAAAAATACGCCTACCAAAATAGTTGAAGATAAAAAAGAAATTATGAGATTTGAAAAGATGGCCGAAACTAATGTTATTCTGTGTTTTGGTAATAGTTTGACAGAAGGTTATGGGTTAGATTCAGAGGAAGCATATCCAACTAAAATCCAAAATAAAATTGATTCTTTAGGGTATGATTATGAAGTTGTAAATGCGGGGTTAAGTGGTGAGACAACTTCTGGTGGGTTGGGTCGGTTAGACTGGGTTCTAAAACAAAATGTTAAATTATTTATTTTAGAGCTTGGGGCAAACGATGGTTTAAGAGGAATTCCTTTAACAGAAACTAAAAAAAATCTTCAAGCAATTATTGATGCCGTAAAGTTAAAACTTCCACAAGCGAAAATTGTTTTAGCGGGAATGCAAATTCCACCTAATTTAGGTGAGGTGTACACTAGTCAGTTCAAAAAAATATTCCCCGAGTTAGCGAAGAAGAATAATGTTTATTTAATTCCTTTTTTATTAAAAGGTGTAGCTGGAATAACGGTGTTAAATCAGAAGGATGGAATACACCCAACAGCGGAAGCTCAATATATTCTAGTTAGAAATATTTGGGAGATTATTGAGCCTTTGTTGGAAAAATAAAACGAGCTTATTTTGGTTTTATTGCTGTTTTTTAGCGCTTCTTACTGGCGAATTTATTCAGTTAAAGCTTGTAAATATTGCATTACTAATAGTAATGGACTGACAGAAATACGGGCACCCAAAAATAATTTAAAAATAAAATAGCTAGAATCTACTTTATTTAAAGCAGATATCGATTATCAATACTCATTTTAATAAAATGAAAGGTTTTTTGACGAGTTGCCTAAGCTCATCTGTTCGTGTTGTTGTTCTGTAAGAAATTCGTGGTTATTTTAATTTTCAGACTCAGAGTATTGAAAATATAATGTATCTGTTAAACGCTTACAAGGTTATTTATTATCAATTAATAAACTGCATTAATCTCATCAATATAAGCAAGTAATTCTTCTTTCCCTTTTTTCTTTTCAGACGATGTAATGAAGTTTGGGGGTAATTCTTCCCAATGCATTAATATCTCTTCTTTGTATGCTTTGATATTCTTCGTAAGGTCTTTTGGTTTTAATTTATCAGCTTTAGTGAAAATAATGGAGAAAGGGATTTCATTTTCTCCAAGATCCATCATAAATTCCACATCGATTTGTTGCGGTTTAACCCTTGAGTCCAGCAAAACAAAAACATTCATTAAGTTTTCACGATTGAAAAGATACTGCCTAATCATTTTTCTCCAATCCTCTCTATCCCTCTTGCTCACCTTTGCATACCCGTATCCAGGTAAATCACAAAGCAACCAACTCTCGTTAATTAAAAAGTGGTTAATTAACTGCGTTTTTCCTGGTGTAGATGATGTTTTAGCCAGCTTCTTGTTGTCACACAACATATTTATTAATGAGCTTTTACCTACGTTAGAACGACCAATAAAAGCATATTCTGGCATGGTAGGTTTTGGACACTCCTTCCATCTAGTGTTACTCATTAAAAATTCTGCTGTCTTAATCTTCATAGGATATTTATGCTCAAAAAAAAGGTTCGAGTTTGAAACTCGAACCTTCCTATTGTTTTATTTACTTCTAACTTTTTTCAACCAAGGATCCATCAAATTATTAAATTCGATGGGTTGCTCCATCATCGCTGCATGTCCACATTTATCAATCCAAAACAAGTCGCTTTGGGGTATCAAAGAATGAAATTCTTCTGCTGCTTCCGGAGGCGTAACAATATCTTGTTTCCCCCAAATTAAACAAACTGGAATTTTAAATTTTGGTAAGTCTTTTCTCATATTGTGACGAATCGCACTTTTTGATAAAGCTAAAATTCTCACTAATTTATTTCTGTCTCCAATTAATTCTCCTAATTCATCAACCAATTCATCAGTTGCCATTGCAGGATCATAAAAAGTTTTTGCAGCCTTTTCTCTTAAATATTCTCTATCACCTTTTCGAGGGTACTGAGAGCCAAAAGCATTTTCATACAAACCAGAAGATCCTGTAAGGACCATCGAATGTACTTTTTCAGGCCAATTTGCATAGTATACTAAACAAACATGACCTCCAAGAGAGTTTCCTAATAAAGTGACATCATTGTATCCTTTAGTATCAAGGAATTCTTTTAGATATTTCGCTAAGGATTTAACCCCTGTATTAATAACAGGCATTTCATATAAAGGGAGCATCGGTATCACTACCTTGTAATTTCCTTTGAAATGTTCAAATAAATCTTGAAAATTTGAAAGGGCTCCAAATAGTCCGTGAAGTATTACAACAACTTCCCCTTCTCCTTCTTCTAAATAACGGAATTTTCCGTCTGTTTTGATTTCGTAGCTCATATGATTGATATAGAATCTGTGTAAATATACTAAAAAGGATTAGTCAGTTCAATACTCAAAAATCAAAAAATTAATTTTCTTGGGAAATAAAGGGTTTAAACGTTTTCTGTTTTCCACAATTGAATGTTTATTTAGTTTTTAACCCACAAATTACCACGTTTAGGTGATAGCTTGTATCTATTTGGTTTTTAATATGTTGATGTTTTTTTAAAGCAAATAATTTTGTTTGAAAAGTAAAAGTTGTTAACAAAGTGATGTGTTGTGGTAAATAGTGGTAGAATCTTTCTATTTTTACATCACGAAAATAAGTTATGACGAATTTAATTGGAGAATATGAATGTAAGGTAGACGCGAAAGGGCGTTTACTTGTGCCTTCTAGTTTGCGAAAGCAATTCTCTGCTGCTGCTGAGGGTAGGTTTTTCGTTAAACGTGGTATTGAAAACTGTCTAGAACTTTATCAAAAACATGATTGGGAAACAGTTTCAGAGAAAGTTTCTAGTTTAAACCAATTTGTTAAAAAGAATCGAGTTTTCGCAAGAAAATTCATCAGTGGAGCAACTCAATTAGAGTTGGATGCTGTAGGAAGAATTAATCTTCCTAAAAACTTATTAGAATACGCGGGAATTGAAAAAGAACTAGTCTTGTTCGCATATGGTAATAAAATTGAAATTTGGGATAAGAAAACTTATAACAAAGAGTTAGAAATGGGTGATGAGGATTTTGCTGATTTAGCAGAAGATGTGATGGGTGATTTAAAAGATTCTAACGATTAATGGAATATCATAAAACAGTTCTTTTAAAACAAAGTATTGATGCTTTGAATATTGTTGAAAACGGAGTTTACGTTGATGCAACTTACGGTGGAGGTGGACATTCTAGAGAGTTATTACTTAGAAACGACACTTGTACTTTATTTGCTTTTGATCAAGATGAGGATGCTTTAAAAAATGAACTTGATGATAAGCGTTTTGAATTAATTCATGCAAATTTTTCTGATTTAGAGAATAGTTTAAAGTTATACCAGGTAGGAAAGGTTGATGGTATTATTGCTGACTTAGGTGTTTCTTCTCATCAATTTGATTCAGAAGGTAGAGGCTTCTCTATTCGATTCGACGGTCCGTTGGACATGAGAATGAGTAAGGGAATTAAAAAAACAGCAGCTGATATTATCAATGATTATACTTGGGAGGCAATTGCAGAAATGTTAAGGTCTTATAGTGACTTGAGAGGTGCTGGTAAAATAGCACGTAGAATTAAATATATACATGAGGAAGAAGGTATTACAACTACTGGGAAATTAGTTTATGTTGTAAAAGGACTTGCCCCTACAAATAAGCACAATAAGTTTTTAGCACAAGTTTTTCAAGCTTTGAGGATTGAGGTTAATAACGAAATGCAAGTGCTTAAGGACTTACTTGAGCAAAGTGTTAGAGTTTTAAAACCAGGTGGGAGATTGGTTGTTCTTTCTTATCACTCGATAGAAGATAGATTGGTTAAAAACTTTATGAGGGCTGGAAATTTCACTGGTATTGAGGTGAAGGATTTATACGGTAGATCAGATTCGCCTTGGAAGGTGCTTACTAGAAAACCAATAATACCTAGTGAAGAGGAGATTATAGAGAATAATAGAGCAAGAAGTGCAAAGTTGAGAATTGCGGAGAGATTAGTTTAAAAGGAATGAAAGGAAAGAAGAAGATAAGTAGATGGTTTGGCGTAAACGATAAAATGTTTTTCGACCATTTACCTTTTATTCTGTTCTTAACTATGATTGGATTTTTATACATTACTAACTCTTATTATGTGGAGGATACGGTAAGAGAGATAGAGCATATTAAGAATAAAAAAAGGGATCAAAACAATATTTTTGTTCTTACAAAAACTCAGATGAGTTTAGAAGGACAAAGGAACGAAGTGGAGGAAAAAGTGACAGCGTTAGGGTTAAAGGAAAGTGAAAATCCTCCTTATCAGATAAGTTTAAAAAAACACCAAATTAAATAATACTTGCAATTTTAAGTGGAAGAAAAAGTTAACATATTAAGGAGGGTTTACATCTTCTTTTTTGTCCTTGTACTGTTTGGATTAGCCATTATAGCAAAAGTGGTTAATATTCAAATTTTTAAAGGGAATGAAATTTTAAATAATGTAAAAACTACGTCAACGAAGCGGCGTTCTTTTCCAGCGGAAAGGGGGGATTTGTATGCTAAGGACGGGAGCTTATTGGCAACTTCTTTAACGTATTATGATGTTGGTTTGGATCTTACATCAAAAGCAATGAGTGGGGACACTTTAAGTAAATATATAAATGAGTTATCTGATTCATTAGCTAGTTTAATTGGAGGGAAAACTTCTACACAATATAAACAAGAGATTTTAAGTGCTTACAAGAACAAAATAAGATGGTATCAAATTCATAGAGAAGTTAATTATCCAGACTTTAAGAAATTAAAAAAATTCCCTTTTATTAATAAGGGAAGATATAAGTCGGGATTAGCTTACAGTAAATATACTAAGCGTAAAAAACCATTTGGAGTTTTAGCATCTCGTACGATAGGAAGTAGGTCACCTTTTGGATTAGAAGGCGCATATGATGCTTATTTGAAAGGAGATTCTGGACGACAGTTTCAACGGAAAATACCAGGAGGAGTTTGGGTTCCAGTGAATGATAATAATAGTAAAGAACCAATTGATGGAAGCGATGTGTATTCCACAATTGATATTAATATTCAGGAGGTTGCAGAAAATGCATTAAGAGATCAATTGTTTTATAATAAAGCAGATTATGGATGTGCTGTTGTAATGGAGGTTGCTACAGGAAAGGTTAGAGCAATTGCAAACTTGAAAGTAGACACTTTAGGAAATTACTGGGAAGCAAAAAATTATGCTGTTGCAGATGCTCAAGAGCCAGGATCAACGATAAAACTTGCAAGCTTTATGGCTGTATTAGAAAACAAGAAAATCGATATTGATAAAAAAACAGTCGATATAGGGCATGGGATTTACAACGTATATGATCGAAAAATAAGAGATTCTCACTATTATCCTAAAAACACAAGTTTAACTGTTAGGGAAATTTTCGAAAAATCTTCAAATGTTGGAACAGTTAAGCTGATCGAAGAATTATATAAGAAAAACCCTCAAGAGTATATTGATAGATTATACAGCTTTGGATTGGGAGAAAAATTGGACTTAGATATTATCGGGGAAATTAGTCCTAAGATTAAAAACACTTATGATAATGACTGGTATGGTACTACACTGCAATGGACTTGTCATGGTTACGAGACTTTGTTTACTCCAATGCAAATTTTAGCTTTTTATAATGCGGTAGCAAATAATGGTAAGCTAGTTAAACCTTGCTTTATAGAGAAAGTAATTGACGAAAATCAGAAGGAAACAACATTTCCTCCAATAGTGATCGAATCATCAATTTGTTCACAAAAAACAGTTACTTCATTAAAGAGTTTATTGGAAGGAGTTGTAACTCGAGGAACAGCAGTACGTCCATTTAAAGGATCGCTTTATAAAGTGGCTGGCAAAACGGGAACTGCGAAAATAAACTATGCGAAAAACGGCAAAAATAAAGTTGAATATAGAAGTTCGTTTGCTGGTTATTTCCCTGCTGATAATCCAAGGTTTTCGTGTATTGTTGTAATTACAAATCCTAGGGTAAACGGTATTTACGGTGGAGTTACAGCAGCGCCTGTTTTTAGAAAGATTTCTGATAGGGTTTATGCTTTGGATAAGGAGTTGCGTGCAGAGTTGATTGCTGAATCATCTTCTGACGCTATGAAAATTAAGTCTGGTATTGAATCAGAAGTGGTTGAGGTGATGAAGGAATTAAGTATTAAATCTGATGCCCGAGGAAGTAGTGCTTATGTAAGGTCTAGTGTTAAAGATAATTTCCTGAAAACTTCAGATTATACAATAACAAGAAATAAAGTTGCGAATGTGAAAGGAATGACGGTGCGTGATGCACTTTTTATACTGGAACAGCAAGGCTTAACAGTTAAAGTGACGGGTAAAGGAAAGGTGGTAAAGCAGAGCTTGTCTCCTGGAAGTGCGATAATAAAAGGAAAACAAATAGAAATCATATTAGGATAATGAAGCTACTATCTGATTTGTTATATAAAACTGGAATTAAGGAAGTAAAGGGCAATACTAATGTTGCGATTACTTCAATAAGTTTTGATTCTCGAAACGTTGTAAATTCTAGTCTATTTGTTGCTACTGTTGGTACACTATATAATGGGCATAATTTTATTGAAGGTGCTATCAAGGATGGTGCATTAGCAATAGTTTGTGAAGTTTTTCCAGAGGAAATTAACGAGAAAATCACTTACGTTCAAGTTAAAGCTTCTACCGAAGCTTTAGGGATTATTGCTTGTAATTTTTACGATAATCCATCGGAAAAATTAAAGCTGATTGGCATTACGGGAACAAACGGAAAAACTACAACTGCTACTCTCTTGTATTCTTTATATAGAGGAATGGGTAAAAAAGTAGGTTTGCTTTCAACTGTAAGAAATAAAATTATTGGTGAAACAATTTCTGCAACCCATACAACACCTAATGCTATTGAGTTGAATAAACTTTTGGCTGAAATGGTGCAAAAAGGTTGTACACATTGTTTTATGGAGGTAAGTTCTCATGCGATTAATCAAAGAAGAATTGCAGGGCTTTTATTTGATATTGGTTTGTTTACTAATATCACCCATGATCATCTAGATTATCACAAAACGTTTGATGATTATATTAAAGCTAAGAAGCAGTTTTTTGATGAACTACCAGCTTTGGCTACAGCAATTACTAATGCCGATGAGCGTCATGGTGGAACGATGGTTCTTAATACTAAGGCGATTATTAAGAAGTATGGATTAAAAGCAATGGCGGATTATAAATGTCGATTGGTTGAAAATTCTTTTGAAGGTTTACAATTAAATATTGATGGATATGATGTCTGGACACGTTTAGTAGGTTCTTTTAATGCTTATAATTTACTATCGGTTTATGCTGTTGCAATCGAATTAGGAGAAGATAGGCTAGAAGTACTTACTTCTTTATCAAGCTTGTCATCTGTTGAAGGAAGGTTTCAGCATTTCAAATCAGCAGGAAATATTATAGCTATTGTTGATTATGCACATACACCAGACGCATTAAAAAAAGTATTGCAAACGATTAAAGATATCCGAGCAGGAAATCAGAAATTAATCACAGTTATAGGTTGTGGAGGAGATAGGGACACTGAAAAAAGACCACTAATGAGTAGGGTTGCTACTCATTTGAGTGATTGTGTTATTATAACTTCTGATAATCCTAGATCTGAAGAGCCAGAGGCTATTATTAATGAGATGAAGATGGGCCTTGACCCTGTAGAGCTGGCAAAAACGTTGGTAATTACAGATAGGGCAGAAGCAATAAAAACAGCTTGCGCTTTGGCACAAGAAAATGATATTATAGTTGTTGCCGGAAAAGGGCATGAAAAATATCAGGATATAAAAGGGGTGAAACATCCTTTCGATGATTTTGAGGTATTAGAGGATTCATTTAAAGTTTTAGGGAAGTAATGCTATATTATTTATTCGACTATCTAAACGATTTAAATTTCCCAGGTGCTGGGGCATTTTTATTTATTACAACGAGAGCTGCAGCAGCAATAATTGTATCATTAATAATTTCATTAATCTTAGGGAAACGTATTATTAAAATGTTACAGCGCTTGCAGGTTGGTGAGACAGTTAGAGATTTAGGATTAGACGGGCAAATAGAAAAGTCTGGAACTCCAACCATGGGAGGTTTGATGATTCTTGCAGCTATACTGATACCAACATTATTGTTTGCGAAGTTGGATAATATATATATCATTATGCTTTTATTATCGACTGTATGGTTGGGATTAATAGGCTTTTTAGATGACTATATTAAAGTGTTTAAAAAGAATAAAGAAGGCTTGCAAGGAAAGGCGAAAATAGTTGGTCAGGTAGGGATTGGAATTATAGTTGGAGCAACATTATTTTTAAATAATGATGTTGTTATTGCTGAGCAAATGCCTGCGACTTATAAGATGATGGAAGATGGCCATGAGCATAAGACTATGCACTGGAAGGAAACTAGGTCGATGTCTACTACAATTCCTTTCATGAAAAACAATGAAATGAATTATGGAGAAGTTGTGGAGTGGTTCGGATTAGATGCTGATAAATGGGCTTGGTTAGTATTTATTCCAGTTGTCATTTTGATCATCACAGCAGTTTCTAATGGAGCAAATTTAACGGATGGAATTGATGGACTTGCAACTGGAACTTCTGCAATTATTGGAGTGACTTTAGGTGTCTTAGCATATTTATCGGGTAACGCAGTTTTTGCTGATTACCTGAACATTATGTATATACCAAATACGGGTGAGCTTGTAATATTTATGGGGGCTTTTGTTGGTGCTTGTATTGGGTTTTTATGGTATAATGCATATCCCGCTCAAGTTTTCATGGGTGACACTGGAAGTTTAGCACTAGGGGGTATCATCGCAACCTTTGCGATTGCGATTAGAAAAGAACTTTTAATTCCTATTATTTGTGGTATATTTTTAGTCGAAAATTTAAGTGTAGTAATGCAAGTAGGTTACTTCAAATACACGAAGAAAAGATTTGGAGAAGGACGACGAATTTTTAAAATGGCCCCATTACACCATCACTATCAAAAATTAGGTTATCCCGAAGCTAAGATTGTCACAAGGTTTTGGATTGTTGGAATTTTGCTAGCAATTTTAGCAATAGTTACTTTAAAATTAAGGTAATGAGTCAGAAGAGATTAGTGATTTTAGGAAGTGGAGAAAGTGGAATAGGGGCGGCTATATTGGGTGTGAAAGAAAATTATGATGTGTTTGTTTCTGATTTAGGAACAATTACTGAAAAATATAAAGACGTTCTTTTAAAAGAGAGTATTTTGTTTGAGGAAAACAAGCATACTGAATCATTAATACTAAATGCTGATGTGGTTGTAAAGAGTCCTGGGATTCCAGATTCAAGTCCACTAATTATGAAACTGGCTAAAGCTGGAATTCTTGTTGTTTCTGAGATTGAATTTGGAAGTTGGTTTACCAATGCTACAATTATAGGAATAACTGGAAGTAATGGAAAAACAACAACGGCGTCCCTAACATATCACTTACTTAAAGCAGGTGGGTTAAATGTGGGATTAGCAGGGAACATAGGAGAAAGTTTTGCTCGGCAAGTAGCGGAATGTGATTTTGATATTTATGTTTTAGAATTGAGTAGTTTTCAACTAGATGGCATTAAAAACATCAGATTTGACGTGAGTGTTTTATTGAATATTACTCCAGATCATCTTGATCGATATGAGTATAATTTCGATAATTACATTGATTCAAAGTTTGGGATTATTAAAAATGTAGACAAAAACACTGTTTTTATCTACAATGGTGATGATGATAACATCTGTAAAAGGAGGCACGATGTAACTTTTCCAAGTAAGTCCTATTCGTTTAAATACAGTGAGTTATGTGGTGGTGGTGCAGGCATAGATGATTCACATATAACAGTAGATATTAACAATCTTGTGAGGATATCTGTTGGTGCTTCGAAGTTGATAGGAAAGCATAATTCTTATAATATTATGGCATCGGTTTCGGTGGCGAATATTTTTAATATTGAGCAAAAGACAATTGTGAAAGCTCTTGGTACTTTTGATTCAATTGAACATCGTTTAGAAAGTGTTTTAGTTCTTAATGGTATTGAGTATATAAATGATTCCAAAGCTACGAATGTGGATAGTACATGGTACGCATTGGATAGTATAGTTGATAACATTATTTGGGTTGCTGGAGGTGTGGATAAAGGGAATGATTATTCTCAATTGCTCCCTTTAGTAAAATCCAAAGTACATGGGATTATTTGTTTGGGTAAGGACAACCAAAAGCTGCATACAGCATTTGAGCCTTATGTAAAACAAATAGAAGATGCATTAAGCGCGGAAGAAGCAGTAAGAAAAGCAACAGATATGGCTAGTGAAGGCTTTACAGTGTTACTTTCTCCAGCTTGTGCAAGTTTTGATTTGTTTTGTAATTATGAAGACAGAGGAATAAAGTTTAAAAAAGCAATTAATAATATAACCAAGTAATTAGAAAACAGCCATGACAAAGGGAAATTTCGAATTTCAGACAAAATTAAGTACGGGCGATACAATGGCCGAGAACTTAAAGAAGAATGCTGGTAACCTAAGAAAAGAGACGCTTAAGGAAACATTCGCAGAATTCGAAAATGTTGAGCACAGACTAGAGTTTGTTGCAAACGTACACGGGATTGAATACATCAATGATTCAAAAGCGACTAATGTAAATTCATCATGGTATGCACTAGAGAGAATGTCTAGGCAAACTATATGGATCGTTGGTGGTGTTGATAAAACAGTTGATTATTCGTCACTACAGGAATTGGCTAAGGAGAAAGTTAGAGCTGTAGTTTACATCGGTACTGACAAGTCTAAAATTTTTGATAGTTTTTTAGATAAAGTTGATATGATTGTAGACGCTAAATCTATGGAAGAAGCGGTTCAAATGGCATATTATATTGCAGATAAAGGAGAGACAGTATTGTTGTCACCTGCATCAGCAAGTTTTAACATGTTTGAGAATTTAGAGGAAAGAGGGAATACTTTTAAAAAGGTTGTAAGAAGCCTGTAAATAAAAAAGGTTATGAGCGGTAAACCGGATAATAATACAGAAATTAAGTACATCTTCACGCTTGTTCTATCTAGTGTTTTGTTAGTATTGATTTTTGGGGCGGTGTGGGTAATTAAAAAATTTAAGGAAGGATCTGTATAATAAATGCGTGAACTGTATGATAAGATATATGGTGATAAGATCATCTGGGGAATAATAATATCTCTAGGGCTCATGTCTATACCTGTCATTTACGTTGGGACATCTCATTTAGTACATGCTTTCAAAGGAGGTAACTATTATTATTTTGTTATTAAACATTTAATAATTCTTTTAATTTCTTTTGTAATTGTTTACCAAACATCAAAGATAAAACATGGTTACCTCTCCCGAATGTCGTTGGTATTAATGGCGATGACAATCCCTTTATTGCTCTATACTATGTTTGCAGGACACAGTGTAAGTTCTGCGGAACGATGGATTAAAATTCCGATTTTAGGTTTAAGCTTCCAAACTTCAGATCTAGCTAAGCTTTCATTAATAATATATTTAGCTAGAGTTTTAAGTAAGAAACAGAATCAATTAGGGGACATTAAAGAGGTTATAAAATATCTGTTTCTACCTGTTATATTAATGTGTGCTTTGGTTGTAAAAAGTGATTTTAGTACAGCGGCTTTGATTATGGGCGTTTGCTTATTAATGATGTTCTTTGGAGGTGTGAAAATTAGTCATTTTGTAATTGTATTGGGAACATTAGTTTTGGTCTTTTTTATAATGATTTCGATTTTACCTGAATGGTTTCCTAGATTAGAAACGTGGAAACATCGTTTGGATTCATTTGTTATGGGTGCTGAGGATGTAGAAGGAAATTATCAAAAATATTTAGCTGAAGCATCTATTTGGGATGGAGGTCCAATCGGATTGTGGTTTAGTAGAAGTGGTGGTAAATTTGGACAACCACCGCAGGCAGCATCAGATTTTATATACGCGACTATTGTAAGGAATTATGGAATCGCAGGAGGACTATTTACAATTGTAATGTATTTACTTTTAATGTTTCGAAGTATTATTATTGCAAAACGTTCCAAAAAAATATTCTCAACATTATTGGTCGTTGGATTGTCATCAGGTATGGTACTTCAGGCCTTTAGTAATATGGCTGTAGCAGTAGGGATCTTTCCTGTAACTGGACAGCCGTTGCCAATGGTTAGCATGGGAGGGACTTCCTTATTGTTCACTGCAATTTCAATTGGAATTATTTTGAGTGTAAGTAGAGATGTAAGTTCAAATTCTGATTTAAAAGCAAATGCAAAACCTTAAAGTAATTGTAAGTGGCGGTGGAACTGGCGGACATATTTTTCCTGCAGTTGCAATAGCAAATGAAATCCAGTCTAAATATCCCAATTCCGAAATTTTATTTGTTGGAGCAAAAGGAAAGATGGAAATGGAAAAGGTTCCAAAGGCCGGTTATAAAATAGAAGGTTTATGGATTAGTGGGATTCAGCGAAAGTTAACACTTGCTAATTTGTTTTTTCCATTTAAGTTATTAAGTAGTTTATGGAATGCTTGGAGAATTATAAAGAAATTTAAACCTGATATTTGTATTGGTGTTGGTGGGTATGCAAGTGGCCCACTTCTGCAAGCTGCTGTTTGGGCGAAATTACCAACGCTCATTCACGAATCTAATTCGTATCCAGGTATTACAAATAGAATACTTGGGAAAAATGTTAATACGGTTTGTGTTGCTTTTCAAGGGATGGAGAAGTTTTTTCCTAAAAGTAATTTGGTAGTTACGGGTAATCCAGTTAGAAAAGAAATTCTAAAATTAGAAGGTAAAAAAGCAAGAGCAATTGAAAAATTCAAGCTCAATCCAAATTTACCAATCGTTTTATCAATAGGAGGGAGTCAGGGCGCTAGGAGTATTAATATAGCGCTTGATAACAGTTTAGAATCATTTAAAGAAAAGGGTTACCAATTACTTTGGCAAACTGGGAAGTTTTATACGAATCAAGCGACCAAACGAGTGAAGGAAGTTGGTGGTGTGTCAATTCAATCTCATGAATTTCTGTATGAGATGGATTTGGCTTATGCGGCAGCTGACGTAGTTATTTCAAGATCTGGAGCAATGTCTGTTTCTGAATTATCAGTCGTGCAAAAACCATGTATTTTAGTGCCATTTCCATTTGCTGCAGAAGATCATCAAACAGCGAATGCAACGGCTTTAGTAGCACACAAGGCCGCTATTTTAATTAAGGATTCAGATGTTGAAGAAAAATTATTTAAGGAAGTGGATCGATTAATTTCTAATCCAGATGAGCAAGCATTATTGTCTTATAATATTTCAAAACTTAAAATTGATAATGCTTCTGAACTAATAATGTATGAGGTTGAAAAATTAATAAAATTGTAAATGTTTGATCAAAATAAAAATATTTATTTTTTAGGAATTGGAGGAATAGGAATGAGTGCACTTGCGCGGTATTTCTTAGCGCAAGGATTTACGGTTGGAGGATATGACAAAACAGAAACTGTTCTAACACAGAAACTAGTAGAAGAAGGCGCTCAGATTCATTATAACGATGAAGTGAAAGCTATTCCACAACATTTTCTAGATCGATCGGGAACTTTAATTGTAAGAACTCCTGCTGTCCCCGCAGATCATCAAGAGTGGTTGTATTTTCAAAAGGAAGGATTTGAGATCTTAAAGCGATCTCAAATATTAGGGAAAATTACAGAAGAACATCCAAGTATAGCTGTTTCTGGAACACATGGGAAAACAACAATATCTAGCATGATTGCTCAGATGTTGAAATTTTGCGAAGTGCCTTTTACTGCTTTTTTAGGAGGTATTGCAAAAGATTTGAACAGTAATTATTACCACGATAAAAATAGTACGGTCACTGTTATTGAAGCAGATGAATATGATCGTTCGTTTTTATGT
>MDTF01018782.1_pt1 | contig 18946 bp, 15 predicted proteins | sample 811191 | NCBI WGS metagenome assembly MDTF01 (sample SAMN05326649, study PRJNA326480) | marine metagenome | isolation source: seawater | place: Southern Ocean | collected 2011 | reverse complement strand
GTTTCACTAAATATGGAAAACAAGGGTTATTATGTGGAGCTGATGGTTTACCTCATTTAATCGCTGATGGTCGTGGAAGTCATGCAGGTGAGTTTATACTTCCAGCAATTGGATTTTTATACACAACTGGTTGGATTGGCTGGGCTGGGCGAAGCTACCTACAGTATACTAAAAAAACTGATAAACCTAATGAGAATGAAATTATTATTAATGTGCCAGTTGCACTTGGTATGATGGCATCTGGCTTTTTATGGCCACTGTCGGCTTGGAATGAATTAATTTCGGGCGAACTTCTTGTATCTGGTGACGAAGTGACAGTATCGCCACGTTAATTTATTTATTTAATAGTTTAATAGAAAGTTTATTATGGACCAAAATTTACTAAAATATCTTTCAACTGCACCAGTTTTGTTGACTGTTTGGATGAGTATCACGGCGGGTATGTTAATTGAACTACAGCGATTCGCACCTGATACATTATCACTTTAATTTGTCTTTTTCTTTAGGCGTATAAAAGGTTCATCGTTGATGTACCATACGTTATTTGTAGTTTAAACGAAACTAGAAAATAGAAGCATTAGATATCGTTTTGAAACTAAAGTCGTTTTTCATCTTGTTTTGATTACGACTTTGGGTTTAAATTTACTATTTGATAATTAATAATCACAAATGGTTAACTCAGATTCATTAAGCGCTAATAGAGAGGATTTATTTCTACGCTTACATTATAAGTTACGCTCAACACTAAAAAATAAAGGAAACTTTTTACTTGGTACTGACGTTTTACGTAATAATGTACGAAGTAATTTATTTAAAATCGTAACTTTAAATATAGAGACCGAATTTTTAAATTTATTGAAAAATAATTTTGATACGTTTGATGATCGGAAAATTTTGTTTGAGTTGATAAAAAATTCCACCAAAGATTTTTTAACTTCATCGTATGGTTCTTATTTACAAATTAATAAAAAAGTTTTCACGCGATCATTTTATGTAAGGTATTTATTAGAAAACTCCGCAGTACTTATCAAACTTCCGTTTTGTACTGTGTCTTCTTCAGATAAGAAATTTTTTCGTTCAACATTCGACCCAATTTACAATAAAGCCTCGGACCAATTTTTAGAAGCCTTAATCGATAATTTAATTGTAGAAATAAGTAATTGTGTAATGCAAATTGTCATTACTGAATTTTCCCTTATTTATAATATTCGTCAAGTCTTATATAAATCTAAATTTTTATCTTTACGAAATATTGAACGATTTAAGAATAATTTAGCATGGCAAAATCGGCTGGGTCTTTATGTAAATTATCCAAAAAATCTATACAATAGCCAATATGGAATCTGGATAATTCGGTTAAAAGGGATTTATTATCGGGTGATTTACGCAAATCGTTCTGCAAAGTTAGTTGAATTACGTAAAACCGCACTCTTAACAATTACATTAGTTGAGTTTCAAGATTTTGCAATTACACGTATTGAAGAAATTTTATATCTCATTGGGGATAGATTTCGTTATACTTTAACCGTAACAATTGGACAATTTATTGGTTTAATTTGGCGCGGTATAATTGACAGTTTAAAAAAATGATTTTGCGATTACCAATGTATGACGAAATATGGTAATATCTTATTGGAGATCTTAAAATTTTTTTAGTATTTTTAGTTATAACATAATATTATGGGTACCCTTATTGGCTATATCTTATTGTTAGTATTAATGTTCAGCTTAGCGGCTGGAATTTACTTTGGTTTAAAAACCATCCGATTAATTTAATCTAAATGGTTATTAATTTCTACAGATATTTTAAAAATATCTGTAGAATACGCAAACGATTATTTAAATAACTTTATTATTTTTTTGTATTTAGTATTATGGATTATACTGAGCCTACCATAAACGGACAATCTTTTAGATCCTATATTATTGGATCTCGGCGATTAAATAATTTATTTTTAGCGCTATCTGCTAGTTTAGGCGGTATTGGGTTCTTTTTAACGGGTTTATCGAGTTATTTTCAAATAAACTTATTAATATTCTCAAACCCAAGCGGAATTGCGTTTTTACCACAAGGAATTGTGCTGCTATTTTACGGCACGGTTGGATCAATTTTAGCGATCTATCTATGGTTAACAGTGTGGTGGGATATTGGATTTGGTTATAATGAATATAGTCAGATTTCAAATGAAATTATACTTTACCGCAAAGGATATCCAGGAAAAAATCGTGAGCTGAAGCTAAAATTTTTCTTCAATGAAGTCAAGTCAATTAAAATGAAAATTGAAGAAGGTTTAAATCCGAAACGACTTTTACTACTCTGCTTAAAAGATGGTCGAGAAATTCCATTAAGTGGTGTCGATCGCCCTATTAGTCTTACTAAAATCGAGCAAGAAGCTGTAAAACTAGCTCAATATTTAGATGTTTATCTCGAAACAGAATAAAAATGTATTAATGGGCGAATGACGGGACTCGAACCCGCGAATGCTGGAACCACAACCCAGTGCCTTAACCACTTGGCTACACTCGCCATATATCTATATTAGATGATACCATAAAACTTTAAATCGTTATTGCATTAGGCTAACCCCTTTTATTTTCCTCTTTTATTCATATACTTAAACGTAAGAACTCTCAATTTGTGATTACTCACAATGATCAACTTTTAAAGATTTTATTGATTGACGCTGATCTTATATTTTGCCAAACCGTGCAATCACATTTATCAGTCTTAGGCTATATAGTTACGATATCCACCAATAGTGAAGAAGTATTAATTACTTTAAACGAAACCCAGCCTGATCTTGTTATTTTTGACGTTATGTTCCCAAAAACACATGGTTATAAGATTTGCAAAGAATTACAGAAATATCCTAGTCTCCCATTAATTCAACTAACGGCTTTAAATGGTATAACTGACCGTGTTTTAAGTTTTGAATTAGGTATAGATGATTATATTGTTAAACCTGTTACGATTCAAGAATTAAATCTCAGAATTCGTATGTTATTAGCAAGATTTTATAAAAACACAAAATTTCAGTCGGCAAAAACTGTAACAAACCTGAAAGTTGGGCATTTAACCATTGATAACTTAAATAAATGTATCCTGAAAAATAAAAAGCATATTGAACTCACTGTGCTGGAATTTAATTTATTAAATTTACTCATACGGATGCCTGGTGTATTTTTAACACGTACAACAATTTTAAATGAAATATGGGGTTATATGCCAGAACGTGATATTGATACACGACTAGTTGATGTTTATATTTCTAGGTTACGAGCAAAAATTGAAGACGATCCAAGTAAACCAGACTTAATAATAACTGGTCGGAGAATAGGCTATACGTTTCGAAATATATAAAATTTATTGCTTAATTATTTAATCCGCATAGTATAAGTATTCCAAATGTTGAATCTAAACACAGATGTTTACCAATACCTACTACCAAATTTATTAGAAATTCAACGTGCAAGTTTTTGCTGGTTTTTAGAAAAAGGGTTAATTCAGGAATTTGAAGATTTTCCACTAATACGGGATTATTTAGGAGATCTTGAGCTAAATCTATCAACTAAATTCTACAAAATTAAAAAACCAAAATATACACTAGAAGAATCAAAACGACGTGATGTTTCTTATTGTGTCCAAATTTATATTATTGCTCATTTAAAAATACGCTTGGAAACAAGTAAAGCCGAAGTTTTTTTAGGTGATATACCACTAATGACTAATGAAGGTACATTTTTAGTTAATGGTATTGAACGAGTAATAATTAACCAAATTGTTCGTAGTCCGGGTATTTATTATAAAAGTGAAATAGATAGACAAGGCTCACGTACCTATATTGCAAGTTTGATATCAAACCGTGGAAAATGGATTAAATTAGAAATTGATAGTGAAAATTTTATTCAAGTAAAAATTGATAAAGCTCGTAATTTGTCAGCTTATACGTTTCTACGTGCATTAGATTTAGACGATGGAACGATTTTTACAAATTTAGACCATCCTGAATATTTCAAAAATATGGTCGCAGATGGTGACCAGTTAACAACTGACGATGCATTATTAGAGGTACATAATAATGTACGTCCAGATGAGCCTGCGACAGTAAAACGAGGTAAGCAATTATTATATTCAAAATTTTTTGATCCAAAGCGGTATGATTTAGGATATGTTGGGCGTTATAAATTAAATCAAACGTTAGAAATTGATATTGCTGAAAATGTTCGCATTTTAACTTCACGCGATATTTTACAAATTATTAATAAACTTATTAATTTTAGAATTTCGTCGACTTTAGAAGACGATATTGACCATCTAGGGAACCGAAGAATTCGTTCGGTTGGTGAATTACTACAAAATCAAGTTCGAATAGGCCTTAACCGTTTAGAACGTACAATCCGTGAACGAATAGCCATTTGTCAGCTACAGTCGATGAGCGTTAAAGTTCTAGTTAATCCGAAACCGTTATTAGCATCTATCCGTGAATTTTTTGGGTCTAGTCCATTATCGCAATTTATGGACCAAACAAACCCGTTAGCTGAACTGACTCATAAAAGACGTATTTCAGTTTTAGGTCCTGGTGGTATAACGCGTGATCGTGCAGGCTTTGCGATTCGTGATATACATCCAAGTCAATATGGACGAATTTGTCCTGTAGAAACGCCTGAAGGTCCAAATGCTGGATTAATCGGTTCCTTATCTACCTACGGCCGAATTAATTCGTACGGATTTATTGAAACCCCGTTTTATAAAGTAATCGAGGGAAAAGTTTTAAAAAATTTATTTCCAATTTACTTAGATGCTATAAATGAGGATAAGTTTCGTTTAGCAGCAGGAGATCTTCTAACCGATGAACAAGGCTATATTCTGAATACTAAAGTTCCTGTAAGACATAAACAAGAACTAATTAATGTAATACCAGAAGAAATTGATTATGTTGCCGTTTCACCAATACAAGTTGTTTCGTTAGCCGCTTCATTAATTCCTTTTTTAGAACATGATGATGCGAATCGAGCACTAATGGGTTCTAATATGCAACGTCAATCTGTTCCGCTTTTGTATTCTGAAGCACCCCTGGTAGGGACAGGATTAGAAGGACAAACAGCCCGTGATTCAGGTATGACAACTTTAAGCATTAATTGCGGTAAAGTAACTAATTTAATAAATGGTAATATTCTTATTCAAGATAAGCATGGAACAACATTTAAATATTTATTAACAAAGTATCGTCGTTCCAATCAAGAGACTTGTATAAATCAAAAACCAATTGTTTGGGTAAATGAAAAAATATTCATGGGCCAGGTGGTTGCTGATGGCGCGTCGACGGAGGGAGGTGAATTAGCAGTTGGACAAAATATTTTAATCGCTTATACGCCATGGGAAGGATATAATTACGAAGATGCATTTATTATAAGTGAACGGTTAATTTATCATGATTTATATACTTCAATCCATATCGAAAAGTTTGAGATTGAAGTTCGACAAACAAAACTTGGATTGGAAGAAATAACAAAAGCTTTACCCAATGCAAGTGAACAATCACTTCGAAATTTAGATGAAAATGGAATTATTAATTTAGGTGCCTGGGTTGAATCAGGTTATATTCTTGTTGGAAAACTAACACCAAAAGGAGAATCTGATTATCCACCCGAAAGCAAATTATTACGTGCAATTTTTGGTGAAAAATCTCAAGATGTTAAAAATACATCATTAAAAATTCACCATGGGACCTGTGGTCGTGTAATTGATATTAAACTTTTTTCACGCAGCAATAAAGATGAATTACCGCCTGGAACACAACAATTAATTAAAGTATATATCGCACAAATGCGAAAAATACAGATTGGTGACAAAATGGCTGGTCGCCATGGAAATAAAGGAATTATATCTAAGATCTTACCACGCCAAGATATGCCTTATCTTCCAGACGGAACTCCAGTCGATATGATTCTAAATCCATTGGGCGTTCCTTCACGTATGAATGTTGGCCAACTTTATGAGTGCCTACTTGGATTAGCTGCAGAACAATTTAATACCCGATTTAAGGTAATACCATTTGATGAAATGCACGGTGCTGAAGCATCACGTGCATTAATTAATGAAAAACTCTCAAAAGCCGCATTAACAAAAAAATGGTTATTTTCAAGCGAGCATCCAGGTAAAATGGTACTGACAGACGGACGAACTGGCCAAAAATTTGAGAATCCTATTACAGTTGGTCATTCGTATATTCTTAAATTAGTCCATCTAGTGGATGATAAAATTCATGCCCGCTCAACTGGTCCATATTCCTTAGTCACTCAACAACCTCTAGGTGGTAGAGCACAACAAGGTGGTCAACGTCTAGGTGAAATGGAAGTATGGGCGTTGGAAGCATTCGGTGCCGCTTATACACTGCAAGAACTTCTTACAATAAAATCTGATGATATGCAAGGTCGTAATGCGACATTAAATGCAATTGTTAAAGGCCAACCAATTCCCCGACCAGGTACCCCTGAATCTTTTAAAGTTTTAATGCGCGAGTTACAAGCTTTGTGTTTAGATATTGCTGCCTATACTGTATCAGATACCGGTATTGATTCACTTGAAAATGAAGTTAATTTAATGGCTGAGTTTAAAGGTATTGTGGAAACTCGGACATTGAATTCGACTACAGTAATTAACTAAATTAGAAACGCATTTAAATCAATTATTATGGAGAAATCGTTTGATTATGTAAAGATTAATTTAGCATCACCTGCTCGAATAAGATCATGGGGTCGGCGAATTTTACCGAATGGACAGTCAGTTGGCGAAGTAACAAAACCTGAAACAATAAATTACAGAACGCTGAAACCAGAAATGAATGGTTTATTTTGTGAACGTATCTTTGGACCAGTTAATGATTGGGAATGTCATTGCGGAAAATATAAGAGGGTTCGTTACAGAGGAATTGTATGTGAACGTTGTGGGGTTGAAGTTATTGAATCCAAAGTTCGACGACATCGTATGGGATTTATCGAATTAGCCTCACCAATTACGCATGTATGGTATGTTAAGGCTAGGCCAAGTAAAATTGCGTTATTATTAGATTTGTCATTAAAAGAAATCGAACAAATTATTTATTTTAATGCTTATGTTGTTACTAATCCAAGTAATGCCAGTAATCTAGTTTATAAACAGCTCTTAACTGAAAACGACTGGATTGCTTTAGATTATGAAAATGATGAGTCTGCACCTATTGAAATAGCAATGGGTGCGGAAGCTATAAAAAAATTATTACAACAGATTGATCTTGAATATGAATCAAAAAATATTCGTAACCAACTACCATATGTTAAAAGACCAGAAAGAGATAAATTAATTAAGAAACTTCGAATTGTTGATCAATTACTTGCCTCAAATTGCGATCCATCATGGATGGTTTTAGACATTATCCCTGTTTTACCTCCTGATTTACGACCAATGGTACAACTAGATGGCGGACGTTTCGCAACATCGGATTTAAATGATTTGTATAGACGTGTCATTAATCGAAATAACCGATTATCGCGGTTCCAAGAAATTATGGCACCAGAGCTTATCATACGTAATGAAAAACGAATGTTACAAGAAGCAGTTGATGCACTTATCGATAATGGTCGGCGCGGTAAAGCCGTAGTTGGTTTAAATAACCGACCTTTAAAATCATTGTCGGATATTATTGAGGGGAAACAAGGACGTTTTCGTCAAAATTTATTAGGTAAACGTGTTGATTATTCAGGTCGTTCAGTAATTATTGTTGGACCCGAATTAAAGTTAAATCAGTGTGGCTTACCAAGAGAGATGGCTATCGAATTATTCCAACCATTTGTTATTCATCGTTTAATTTATGACGGGCTGGTAAATAATATTAAAGCTGCTAAAAATATTATACAAAGTAACGAAACATTAGCCTGGGATATTCTAGGCCAAGTAATGGAAGGGCATCCAATTTTTCTAAATCGTGCACCAACATTACACCGATTAGGAATTCAGGCGTTTGAACCGATTTTAGTAGAAGGACGGGCAATTAAACTACACCCGCTAGTTTGTCCAGCTTTTAATGCCGATTTTGATGGAGATCAAATGGCAGTACACATTCCTCTTTGTTTAGAAGCACAAACAGAAGCACGTTTATTAATGCTAGCACCAAATAATTTTTTATCACCTGCAACAGGAGACCCAATTCTAACGCCAAGTCAAGATATGGTTCTTGGTTGTTATTATTTAACTACTAACAACCCATCTCAACAAATAAACAACGAACCTTATTTTTTTGACTTTGATGATGTTTTACTCGCTTACCAACAAGATCAAATTAGCTTACATACATTTGTATGGGTTCGTTACAATGGACAAATTGAAGATGAAGAAAAACTTAATTTTACACAAATCCAACTGCCAAATCGCATTGTGAAAGTTACAAATAGTGTGCAAATTAAGAATGATAAGTCTGACGATCAGCCAATAAAGTATATACGTACAACACCCGGAAGAATCTTTATTAACGAGGCTTTTCAATGATCCATTGCTATTTTTTATTAGTAAATCTCAAACTAACGAATGAAACTAAATCAAGAAAGAAGAATAAATTTTCGTTTTAACAACGGAATTATAAATAAACGCCAGCTAAATGATTTAATGTATTATGCGTTTCATAACTACGGTATTGTTAAATCTACAATCATCGCGGATAAAGTTAAAAATTTAACGTTCCATTACGCAACTAAATCTGGAATTTCACTTAGTATTGAAGATTTACGTGTTCCACAAAAAAAACAAACGTTAATTGGCCTAACTAATAGTGAAGTTGAAACTACCGATCAAAATTACGGTATTGGAAATATTACGAATGTCGAACGATTTCAGAAAGTTATTGATATCTGGAATAATGCGAGTAATTTCTTAAAAGAAGAAGTTGTAACATACTTTCGAGAAAGTGATCCACTTAATCCATTGTACATAATGGCATTTTCCGGAGCACGTGGAAATATATCACAAGTTCGACAATTAGTTGGTATGCGTGGATTAATGGCAGATCCACAAGGTCAAATTATTGACTTACCAATTAAAAGTAACTTTCGTGAAGGTTTAACAGTTACGGAATATATTATTTCGTCTTACGGAGCAAGAAAAGGATTAGTAGATACGGCACTTAGAACTGCTGATTCCGGTTATTTAACACGACGACTAGTTGATGTAGCACAAGATATTATTGTCCGAGATGAAGATTGCCAAACCCAAGATGGGCTACATAAGAATGAGTTAATTAACGAAACAACACCAAATCTATCCTTAAAAGATCGGGTGATAGGGCGACTTTTAGCTGTTCCAATAACGCAAACAAGGAATAACCAAACCATACCTGCAAATACTAATCTAACATCACAACTAATTGATGGATTAGATGCAGCTGATTTAGAACAACTAAGAGTTCGATCACCTTTAACATGTACATCAATCCGTTCTGTTTGTCGGAAGTGCTACGGTTGGCACTTAGCGTATTCAAAAATAGTAGATTTAGGCGAAGCAATAGGTATAATAGCTGCACAGTCGATCGGCGAACCAGGTACACAGCTAACAATGAGAACATTTCATACTGGTGGTGTATTCTCGGGAGATTTAACACGTCAAATACGAGCTCCGTTTCAAGGTTTACTTTCCTATAAAATGTTAGGAGATGCAAACCTTACACGTACATTACATGGTGAACGAAGTTTTTTAATTGGAAAAAGTATAATATTATTCGTTGAGAACAATAAAGGGACTCGTTGTCGACTTAAACTTGCAAACGGCGCAACACTACTATCCAATACAAACCAAAAAGTTTATACAGACCAAATTGTTGCCGAAATAAAGAAAGAAACAAATCTTATCTTAGAAGAAGATAGTAAAACCGTTTATACGAATGTAGCAGGTGAAGTATTTTTTCAAGATATTAATGTTGAAGAAAAATTAGATAAACAGGGTAGTCTAATTCGTAAAAACCTAAACACTGGCTTAATTTGGGTTTTATATGGTGAACGCTATTCTTTACCCCGTTCGTCAGAGTTAGTTGGAAAATTAGGTCAAAAAACAACAAATGGATCAATTATTGCCCGTAAGAAAATACGCAATACATACCCTGGAATTGTAAAATTAGACCGTTCAACAAAAAACAAGGAAATCCGCATTTTAAATTTTTCCTTAGTTTTAGAAAATGCCACAATTTCCTCGACGACTCAAAATAATACATCTGACTTTAATCTTTTAAAACTTAATAATAAACAACAATTTTGTTTAGAAGTTCAACCTAACGAAACACTCTATAACGGACAAACAATTGCTGTATTAAATGATAATAGCTATACAACAGAGACAGGAGGAATTGTAACATATAATCTTGATCAAAAATTTAAAACAAAAAAACGAAAGGGTGTCAGTAAAATGTTCTCAGGATCATTATATTGGATACCTGAAGAAACGCATTATATAAAGAATGAAATTTCTTTTGAAACGCAAAAAACGTTTAATGGAATTTTTATTTCCAAAGGAACAGAACTTCTTTCGACAAAGTTTTCGAAACTTTCTGGACTTCTTCAATTTAATTTAGCTACACAAGAATTAACAATTAAACCAGGCGAGTTACTCAATACTGTATCCGCGCAATTTACGTTGGTAGAAAAAACTAATGGCTTTGTTAAACCAGGTGAAATAATTATTGATAATATTATTGCGCAAAAATTAAGCTACGTAGAATTTATCAACATTAATAATGTTGAGTATGTTTTAGTACGACCTGTTCAAAGATATCGTGTACCACGCGAAAAAGGATTTATTTTAAACCATAATTTTTTTCCAGCGATCGATAAACAAAATCTAAAAATTAAAACTGTTAAAAAGATTTTTCATAAGAACTGGAAATGCATTAAATCAGATGAACCCGTAGAATTATTAAAAACATCACTAGTTATAGATTTAAATGGGATAAAACCAAAATGTCAAGCAAAATTTGAAGTGGTAAACAAAAGCAACAATAAGTATAAGTTGCAAATTTCATTATATGAAGTCCTTACAATTGATGATATAGCAATAAATTATCAGGTCCATAATCTCAAAACTACTGTTAAATCATTAGCGTCAAACAATCAATATGTAAATCGTCATACTGATTTAGCACAGCTTGAAATTTTCTTGCCGGCAAGCGGTACACTTGCCTCAATGAATAGTAATGCCGCAAGCGCAAAAGAAATTCTAATTTTACAAGATAAGGATATCCGACCAATTTATTATAATTCAAAGATAGATAAGCTTAATGTTAAAGTCGGAGATTTAATCAGAGCTGGGGGCTGGTTGGGAAAAACTATCAAATCCGGCTATTCGGGACAAGTCTATAAAATTATTGAAAATGTAATTTACATTCGCTTAGGAAGACCTTATTTAATTTCAGAAGGCGCTGTATTAGAAGTTGAATGTGGTTCATTAGTTCAAAGATTAGACAAATTAGCTACGCTAATTTATGAAAAGTTAAAAACAGTTGATATTGTACAAGGTTTACCAAAGGTTGAAGAAATTCTTGAAGCCAGAAAAATTAAAAATCCAGCTATTTTAGCTCCTCATGAGGGTTATGTAAATTTACGAAATTCCCAAATCACAATAACAAGTGACAAAGGTCCGGTTACAACATTTACAATTGAGGCGCGAACAAAGGTTCGGTTTTCAAATGGTGATTATGTTAAATTAGTTGAACCTTTAACTGATGGACCAATTAGCCCACATCTCAAACTTGAAACATTATTTCAGTATTATCACTTTTTAGAAAAATTACCAAATAATATTGCTTGTCGTTACAGTTTTCGTGAGCTTCAATTATTCTTGGTAAATGAAGTACAACGTACGTATTTATCACAAGGTGTACAAATTGCTGATAAACACGTTGAGATTATAGTTAAACAAATGACATCAAAAGTACGTATTGACGATAGCGGAGATACAACGTTATTACCTGGTGAATTACTAAATCTTTATCAAGTTGAAACAATAACTAAAGCAACATTAGCTGTTGATGAACAAACACCATTTTATACTCCTCTATTATTAGGAATAACAAAAGCCTCACTTAATAGTGATAGTTTTATCTCGGCTGCTAGTTTTCAGGAAACAACACGTGTATTAACTGAAGCCGCGATCGAAGGAAAAAAGGATTGGCTTCATGGTTTAAAAGAAAATGTAATTATCGGTCGATTAATTCCAGCCGGTACTGGATTTAAATATTACCAACAATTAGATAGTGAAAAAGTCAAAATGAATCAGTTAGATACGATAATTCAGAGTCAGGTTGGAGGTGTAAAAGATACCGTTCTACAATCACGCTTTAATCGTACCAAAGAATAAATAAAACAAACTCTTGGATTTTTCTGAAAAATATAGTAAATTATAGACGGTTTCAAATACATTAATAATTAAATGACAATATAAAATTATATGGCTCGTTATACTGGAGCAAGACTTCGAGTAACACGAAGATTGGGTGATTTACCAGGACTTACTAGTAAAAAAGGAAATAAAACAGCACGACCTGGTCAACACGGTGCTGAACAAAAGAAATTAACACAATATGCGATTCGATTAGAAGAGAAACAGAAAATTCGCTTTAACTATGGTCTAAGCGAAAAGCAATTAATGAATTACGTTAAGCAGGCGAAAAAACTTAAAGGTGCAACTGGAACAATCCTTTTACAACTTTTAGAAATGAGATTAGATAATCTTGTATTTCGCCTTGGATTAGCCCCAACAATTGCTGCTGCGCGCCAGTTGGTTAGTCATGGTCATATTACTGTAAACCAACTTTCAGTATCAATAGCAAGTTATCAATGCCAACCCGGTGATAAGCTAGCAGTTAAAGATAGTGCAGCTTCAAAAAAATTAGTAAATACTTATTTAGAGTCCCCTGCTCTTTCTAACATTCCCCAAAATTTAGATTTTGATAAAAAGAATTTAACCGCTAAAGTTTTAGGTGTGATCGATCGTGAATGGGTAGCTTTAAAATTAAATGAGCTTTTTGTAATCGAATATTATTCACGAAAAATTTAAGGAAGGTATTGTTAAAATGGATACTTTGGATAGAGTAAACCAATATTTACAAACAGTTATTTAGTAAAAATACATATACAAGTGATATGACAGTAGTAACATTAGGCGAATTATTAGATGCAGGTGTACATTTTGGACACCAAGCAAGTCGATGGAATCCAAAAATGTTTCCATACATTTATGCTGAACAAAATGGAATCCATGTAATAGATTTAGTACAAACATCACGTTTATTAACTTATGCATATAAATACGTGCAAAAAAATTCACGCGAAAATAAAACGTTTTTATTTATTGGTACTAAGCGTCAAGCTGCGAATATAATTGCAGAAGAAGCAGAAAGATGTGGAGCAGCTTATGTCAACCATCGTTGGTTAGGTGGCATGTTAACCAATTGGTCAACCGTACAAAATCGTGTAAGTTACCTTAAAGAACTTGATGCGAAAGAAGAGAATAACGAATTCGATTTATTACCAAAAAAAGAAGCCGCCCTATTAAGACGTGAACACGATAAATTACGTCAAAATTTAGGTGGGCTAAAGAAGATGGTACAAATTCCGGATATAGTTGTTGTTATTGATCCAAAACGTGAAAATACAGCTATTTTAGAGTGTCGAAAATTAGGAATTCCGATTATTTCAATTATTGATACAAATTGTGATCCAAATCTTGTCGATATTCCAATTCCAGCAAATGATGATGCAGTAAAATCAATAAAATTAGTATTATCAAAATTATCTGATGGAATCATTTCAGGTCGTAATTTAGCCAATTAAATCAAAAAAACCTATACAAAATAATATTTTGTATAGGTTTTTTTATTTAAACCGTTTAGTGAATAATAGGTATAATTAACTTTAAGCAATAAGAAAAAATTTGCATCACTCAAGTCGAGTTATATATATTTATGTTTTTCTCGTTAGCTGCTGTTGAAGTAGGTACACATTTATATTGGTCATTTGCTGGTTTTACAGTACATGGCCAAGTTTTAATAGTAACATGGTTAGTTATAGCCACTATACTAGCTATTGCTATTAGCGGGTCTTCAAACCTGGAACAAATCCCAAAAGGATTACAAAATTTTGTCGAATCGGTCTTTGAATACGTCTCTGGAATTGCCAAAGATCAGATTGGTGAATATGAATACAGACCATGGGTTCCATACGTTGGAACTCTGTTTTTATTCATTTTCGTTGCGAATTGGTACGGTGCATTAGTACCGTGGAAATTAATTGAATTACCAGAAGGTGAGTTAGCAGCTCCTACAAACGATATTAATACTACTGTCGCGTTATCATTATTAACTTCACTAAGTTATTTTTATGCCGGCTTAAGTAAAAAAGGTTTAGGTTTCTTTGCTAGATACATTTCACCAACTCCAATTTTTTTACCGATCAATATTTTAGAGGATTTTACAAAACCTCTATCACTTAGCTTCCGTCTATTTGGTAACATCTTAGCAGATGAAATTGTTGTTTCGGTTTTATGCTTACTTGTACCGTTATTTATACCACTTCCTGTTATGGTACTTGGTATTTTTGCGAGTTCAGTTCAAGCTTTAGTATTTTCAACACTTTCAGCTGCATACATTGGTGAATCACTAGAATAGTAATTTTCCGTTAAGGTGTTTGCAAGCAAATTTAAACAAATAGAAATTTGTTAATTTTGTATAAATAAAAATTAAATTAAAAATAAAACGATTATGAACCCTATTATTTCAGCTGCTTCAGTTATCGCTGCCGGATTAGCAATTGGTCTAGCTGCTATTGGTCCTGGTATCGGTCAAGGTACTGCAGCAGCACAAGCTGTTGAAGGTCTAGCACGTCAACCAGAAGCAGAAGGTAAAATTCGTGGTACTCTTCTTCTATCACTAGCATTTATGGAGTCACTAACAATTTATGGACTTGTAGTTGCACTTTGTTTATTATTCGCAAACCCATTCACTGGTTAATCTAACTAAAGCGCTTAGTACTATGCTAAGCGCTATTTTAAGCAAATCTAATTTTTTCTAGGTTTACTTATCATAAATTTTTTTATAAAAAGCGAACTATATATGAACAACCTTCTAATGCCATTAGCACAAGTATTAGCTATGTCTGAAGGAGCAGGTGGATTATTTGACTTTAATGCAACGTTGCCGTTAATGGCTATCCAATTTGTTTTACTTACAACTGTTTTAACATTTGTTTACTATAAGCCTGTAGGAAAACTTTTAGAAGAACGTGAAACATTAATTAGTGGCAATTTAGCAACTGCATCTGAACGCTTATTAAAAGCAGATGAATTGTATCAGCAATATGATGAGCAACTAAAAGGTGCTCGAAAAACTGCTCAAACTACTATTTCTGAAGCGGAAAAAGAAGCAAAACAGGTTGTAGCATTAGAAATTACCCAAGCTCGTAAAGACGCTGCAAGTTTAATTGATAAAACAAATCGTGAACTTGAAACACAAAAAACAGCAGCTTTAGAAAAACTAGATTCACAAATTGATGAATTAAGTGACCTAATAAAAGGAAAGTTATTAGGTAAAGAAGCAGTGCTTTAAGTATTTTTTAATAAAAACTTCGGAATAACAGATGGATTTATTTAATCAAACGTTAAACGGTTTTTCTACTCATTTAGCTGTTTCGTTTAATCCTGATATCTTTGAGAGTAATATTATTAATATTTCTCTTTTACTGGGCGGTATTATTTATTTAGGTAGTAATGCATTGTCAGAAAGTTTATCAGAACGTCAAGAAAAAATCGTAGGGGCTATCCAAGAAGCTGAAGAGCGTTTAACACAAGCAGATGCTCGTCTTGCTGAAAGTGAAAAACAACTTGAGCAAGCACAATTGGTTATTAACTCGATTAAAACAGACGCCGAAACTACAGCTGTGAACGTTAAAAGTGGTATTTTAACGGATGGAAAAGCCGAGATTAAGCGGTTAACAGCAACTGCGAAATCACAAATTAGTACAATTGAAGCTAAAGTTCGTAAACAAATTTCAGAGTATGTTGTCACGCTAGCTCTTAAACGCGTTACTCTACAATTAGAGGGGAAAATAAATTCAACTCTACAACAACAAATTCTTGATAGAAATATTTCTAAACTGGGAGATTAAATTATGTCAGCTGTTGTAAGTAAAGTTGCAGAACCGTACGCAGAAGCACTTCTAAGTTTAGCAAAAGCAAATGATACTCTAAAAGAAACGACTAATGACATGAACATTGTTCTTCAGTTCTTAGCCAATTCGAGTGATCTAAAAAAGTTTTTGGCTAATCCGACTGTTACTAGAGAAGCAAAGAGAAATATCGTTAAAGATATTTTCGGTGAACAAATTGCGGCAAATACATTAAAGTTTTTACTTTTATTAATTGACCGTAATCGTATTGCACTACTTGATGGTGTTGCACAACGCTATCTAGAACTATCGTATAAGCAAGAATCAATTGAAGTTGCAAAAGTAATATCGTCGGTTAAATTATCAGGGCAACAACAACAAAACCTTGCAGAAAAATTGAAAACAATTACTGGTGCAAAACAAATCAAACTTGCACTTAAAGTTGATCCAAACTTAATTGGTGGCTTTACAGTTGAAATCGGTTCACAATATATTGATACAAGTATCCGTGGTCAACTACGTAAAATCAGTAATTTACTTGGTGTTTAAAATACAACTTTGAGTTTGTCAGAAACAAGTATAAATTTTATATGTTTTAATTTTTTCACTTTAGTTGAAAGGCTAAAAATCAAATTACAAAAGAATTAAATTAAATTAGGCTGAAATATGATCAACATTAGACCTGACGAGATTAGTAACATTATTCGCCAACAAATCGAAAGCTACGACCAAGACGTTCAAATTGATAACGTTGGTACAGTTCTTCAAATTGGAGATGGTATCGCTCGTGTTTATGGATTAGAGCAAGTAATGGCTGGTGAACTATTAGAATTTGAAGATAGCACAATTGGTATCGCATTAAACCTTGAAAACGATAATGTTGGAGCCGTTCTAATGGGTACTGGTATTGGTATCCTTGAAGGTAGTACAGTTCGTTCTACAGGAAAAATTGCTCAGGTACCAGTAGGTGACGGATTCTTAGGACGTGTAGTGGATTCACTAGCTCGACCAATCGATGGTAAAGGTGAAATTAGCTCAAATGATAGCCGATTAGTAGAATCAATGGCACCTGGTATCATTACTCGTAAATCAGTTTGTGAGCCAGTTCAAACTGGAATTACAGCAATTGATGCAATGATTCCAATTGGTCGTGGTCAACGTGAGCTAATCATTGGTGATCGTCAAACAGGTAAATCATCTGTTGCGATTGATACAATTATTAACCAAAAAACAGAAGATGTTGTTTGTGTTTACGTTGCTATTGGTCAAAAAGCATCATCCGTAGCGGCGGTAGTTAACACACTTGAGGAATTAGGTGCGTTATCATATACCATTATTGTCGCTGCAAATGCAGATGATCCAGCAACACTTCAATATATTGCTCCATATACTGGTGCTGCGCTAGCTGAGTACTTTATGTACAACGGTAAGGCAACGTTAATCATCTATGATGATTTAACGAAACAAGCTTCTGCATATCGTCAAATGTCGCTTCTTCTAAGACGTCCACCTGGTCGTGAAGCGTATCCAGGTGACGTATTCTACCTACACTCTCGTTTATTAGAACGAGCAGCAAAACTAAGTGATTCACTTGGTGGTGGAAGTATGACAGCATTACCAATTATTGAGACACAAGCGGGTGATGTATCAGCATATATCCCAACGAATGTAATCTCAATTACAGATGGTCAAATCTTCTTATCAGGTGATTTATTTAACGCTGGAATTCGACCCGCTATTAACGTTGGTATTTCAGTATCACGTGTAGGCTCAGCTGCACAAATTAAAGCAATGAAGCAAGTAGCTGGTAAACTGAAACTAGAACTTGCACAATTTGCTGAATTAGAAGCTTTCTCTCAGTTTGCTTCTGATCTAGATGCAGCAACACAAAACCAACTTGCACAAGGTGTTCGTTTACGTGAAATGTTAAAGCAATCACAAAACTCACCTATCCCAGTTGAGGAGCAGGTTGCAATTATTTATGCTGGTATTAATGGATTCTTCTCTGACCTAGAAGTAGGAGATGTTTTACCATTTATCAGTAAATTACGTCCATATCTTCGTAATTCAGTTCCAACATTCGGATCAGCTATTAGAGATACACAAAAGCTTAGTCCTGAAGGTGAAGAGCAATTAAAGAAAGCAATTGCTGAAGTAAAAGCGAGTATGTAATATACATTTTACTGCTATCAAATTCACAAAGATTGATTAATTCAATCTTTGTGAATTTATTTTGTCGAAATCCATGCTTGACAGTAACAAGATAAATTTATATCTTATAATGGTGAGAAAGTAACACATTAAATTTGCTTAACTGGGGTGTCGCCAAGTGGTAAGGCATCGGACTTTGACTCCGCTATTCGTAGGTTCGACCCCTACCACCCCAGATATTTTACGTTATTATTAATCGTTCACTTATCCCTATTGATCTTAGACTGTAAACCAGTGGATTAAAAATAATTTCGTTACGTTTTTAAAAGTTAAGAGAAATGTTTTGGCACCATTATTCAATGGTAACGTAAATTGATTGTATTTAAAACAAGATAGGGTTAGAAAGTTGGTAAGCACATACCTAGGATCCATAAAGGATATAAAATACGTTGAATTGGCTCTAATTCTTGCCAATTCCATATAGTTGCGATTAAGATAAAAATGGTTGCTACTAAAAAGGGTATAAACTCACCTGCATGACTTCCACGACCATCAGCGATTAAATGAGGTAAACCATCAGCTCCACATAATAACCCTTGTTTTCCATATTTAGTGAAAC
>MDTF01013908.1_pt1 | contig 18995 bp, 18 predicted proteins | sample 811191 | NCBI WGS metagenome assembly MDTF01 (sample SAMN05326649, study PRJNA326480) | marine metagenome | isolation source: seawater | place: Southern Ocean | collected 2011 | reverse complement strand
ATTTATGTCGTCTGAATAAGATGTATGATAGTAATTTGTGTTAAGTAATTCCGCTATTTTTTTTGCTACAGTAATATCTTTATTCGCAACGACAACACTACTATGAACCTTATTGGCTAAACCTGTTGCAAGACACGGTCCGCCTATAGCTGATATACTGACTTCTTTAATACCTTTTTCTAAGAGCAAACGTTCTAACTTATCTACCAAAAGTTCGTAGTTATTGTTGTGAATACTTAGTCCTTTAGTAAGCATAAGAAGATTAGGTAATTTTTTATCTTTGTAAACTCTGCTTAGCTGTTCTGCTACCCATTCGATTCCTTTTGAGCTGATACCTAAGACAATTAGATCAATATTTGTGTTCAGAGTTGAGTCAAAATTTTCATATTTAATAAGATTTACACCTTCTGCAATATGACTATCAAGACCCGGGTGTAATCTTTTATTTTTTACTACATTATCAATAAAATTATTCTCTAGATGAGTACCTAAAATATTAGTATCATGATTATTATCTATACATGGAAAGGCAAAAGCAGTTCCCATTGCACCCGCTCCAATAATAATAATTTTAGCCATAAATTTATTTTCTACTAATTATTTTTTTGATGATTAAAAAAAATGATATTAACTCAATTTTCCCGATAACCATAAATAAAATTATAAAAATTTTAGATGATGTTAATAAATTGAAAAAATCAATATCATTCAAGCCAAATAAGCTTGAGTTTACTGTGTTAGTTATAGTGAGTATAGAAAGTTTAAAAGATTTTTCAAAGTTAAGCCCTCCGGCTGTTAAAATACTTGATAAAATGAAAATACTTATAAAGAAACAAACAAAGATAAAAAAAGAAGAATTTAAATTTTCATTGTTGATCTTATGTTCTGTTTTTAAAATTCTCTGATCAATGATTACGTTAGGTGATACAAGCTTAAAAATTTCTAGAACAGTTGACTTAGATAATATGTACAGTCTTAAAATTTTTATACCCGATGAGTTTGAAACTATAGAACCTCCGATGATAGTTAAAAAAATAAAAAATAAATAAAGATTTTCTGGGGGGTTAAAAGTTGTTATCCCTGAATTACTTAAGCTACTAGCAACGGAAAATAAAATATTTAAAAATGAGGTTTCTTGCATAAAAAAGAAGAGCAGTAAGCTGAAAAAAAAAGCTGCTAGTAAAATTAAAATATCCTCATAGTGTTTTTTCATAGTGTTATTGTTTGTGAAAAGACTGTAAAAAAAGTAAATATTCAAAGCTGAGAAAAATAACGCAATAGTTAAAATAATTTTTTGAGAAGAATATTTAATAATCTCAGAGAGTTCATTGGTTGGAAGAAAAGCACCTGTAGAACTTACTGTCATTGCTAAATTAAAACTATTGAAAAGTCTAATGCCTGATAGGGTAAAAAAAAAAAAAATTAAAGCAGTTAAGAAGGTGTAAATAAAAAAAACTTTTGTTATAATTTTTTTAGTGTCTTTATAAAGATTTGTAGCTTTATCAGGGTTGTAGACAAGATGCGTTAATTTATATTCATTTTTAAAATTAGAAAAAATAAGAATTAAAAACGTTAAGAAAAAAAAACCTCCAATCCAATGTGATGAAGACCTCCAGATTAATAATGTTGGATCTAAGAATTTTACGTTATAAAGGACAGTGAATCCTGTCGTAGTTAAGCCTGATATAGCCTCAAAGAAGGAATCGATAAAACTAAATTGATAACTGCTAAAATAATAAGGTATTGAGATTAATAGAGAAATAAAAAAATATACTAAAAAAATTAAAACTAATTTTTCATAAAATTTAATATTTTTTTCCCCATTTTTACTAAACAAATAAAAACTGGTTCCAAATAAAAATGAAATTACTAGTGTTAAGATATAGGAATCTAAGTTTAGATAGTGATCAAAATAGGAGGAATAAAGAATGTTAAAAAAAGAAAGAAAAGTTATTGGATAACATGATAATCCCAAATAGTAAGAAATGCCTTTAAGATTCATTGTTATATAGAACTTAATCTAAAAATACTTTCAACTTCTTGCAGTAGTTCTCTTTTAGCTAAAAAAACTACAACATCATCTTTTTCAAATATGAAGTCAGATCTTGGTATAATCACTTTTTCGGCCCTTAGAACCGCACCAATTCTTATGTGTTCGGGTAGGTTAGAATCTTTTATAGATTTATTGAGAAGTTCAGATTTCTCCAGTATTTCTGCTTCAATAAATTCATATTCACCATCAAGCAATGAATAAACGGTTTCGATTGTACCCTTATGTACATGCTCCATGATTCTAGAAACTGTTGTCATTCGTGGGTCAACGAGATCGTCTATGTTTAAAGATTTTTGCAGTAAACTGTAATTAGATTTATTTACAATAGCTATCGTGCGCTTATTGGGGCTATATTTTTCAGCTAATACACAGACCATAATATTATCTTCGTCATCATTAGTTAGAGCTAAAATAGTTTCTGTTTCTTCTATATTGGCTTCTTTTAGTATTTCTTCATCAAGGGCATCACCACAAATCACAATTGATGAGGTCAATTCAGTGGCTAAAAGCTCAGCTCTTTCTTTACTTTTTTCAATAATTTTTACTCTAGCACCTTCAAAATTTGTTTCTATAAGTTTAGCTAAATTTAATCCGATATTACCACCACCAACAATAAGTATTTTTTTCGAAGCTTTTTCCTCATGGCCAAAGGATTTTAAAATTAAGTTTAGTTGATCTGTACTAGCAACAACATAGGCTTTATCACCTACTAACAATTGATCATTTTTTTTTAAAAAAATGAACTCATCCTTTCTAACTGCTCCAAGTATATTTGACCTCAAATCTGGAAATTTTAAAGTTAAATTTTTTAAAGGAGTATTAACAACTGGACAATTTTTGTTAACTAAAATTTCTAAAACTTTAATTTTATCGTCAGCAAATGGTACGTTATCAAGCGCGCCAGGTGCTTCTAATTTTCTAAAAAGAGACTTAGCAACCTCTGCTTCAGGTGAAATAATTACATCTATAGGCAAATTAGATTTATTATAAAGTTTACTCCATTTGCCATCTAAAAATTCTTTAGATCTTATTCTGGCAATTTTTTTATTTATATTGAATAAACTATGGGCTAATTGACAAATAATCATATTTGTTTCGTCATTTCTTGTAACAGCAATAATCATATCGGTATTAGCTGCACCAGCATTTTCTAAAACAGAAGGAAATGTAGCTCTTCCCACGACACCTTTTACATCTTGGGTTTCATTAATTTTTTTAATATCCTCTGATGATTGATCTATTACAGTTATTGAATGACCTTGCGCAGATAGTTGCTTGCTAATTGAGAAGCCAACTTTACCGGCTCCACAGATGATTATATTCATGGTTAATTTATACCTTTAATACCTAAAGATTTTAGTTTTCTATGAAGAGCGGATCTTTCCATCCCTATAAAGTCAGCTGTTTTAGAGACATTACCATTATTAATTCTTAGTTGATTAACTAAATAATTACTTTCAAATTTTTCACGTGCTTCTTTTAGTGGGTAAGACAAAGTATTATTTACAACATCGTTATTCAAAACATCAGGATTTTCATTTAAAATGTCTGATAATATTTTGTTTGAATCTTTTTTGCTTTCGTGCACCGAAAGTATTGTAACTCTCTCAATTAGATTTCGTAATTCTCTCACATTCCCTGGCCAATTATAACTATAAAGAAGATTGTTGTTACTGTCTATTTCCGCCTCAGGTATTCCGTTAAGCTCGGAAACTTTCTTTTTAAAATACTCTATTAATAATGGAATATCTTCTGTTCTTGCCTGTAATGTAGGTAAATTTAAAGGCACAACGTTTAATCTGTGGTAGAGATCTTCTCTGAATTTTTTTTCTAGAATCATTTGTTTCAAATCTTTGGAAGAAGAAGAGATAATTCTTATGTTTGCGTAAATATCTTTAGAGCCGTTTATTCTTTTAAATTTTTGATCTGTAAGTATTCTCAGTATACTTGATTGAATATCATACGGAATCTCTGAAACTTCGTCTAGTAGCAACGTACCATTGTTCGCTGTTTCAAGGATACCGTAATCAATATTTCCATCTTCATATTCCTCACCAAATAAATATTTTTCGTAGTTTTTTTCTTTTAACAAGGCTACATTAAAAACTACAAAAGAATTTTCAGCTCTCAAAGAACTTTTATGTATTTTTCTTGCAACAAGTTCTTTTCCTGTTCCGGTATTACCAGTAATCAAAATTCTACTTTCGGTTAAAGCAAGTTTTTCAATGGTTTTTACAATTTTTAAGATCTCAGAATTTTTTCCAACAAAATCAAATGAATGAAATAGTTTATTTTCAGCGTTATTTTTTTCTTTTTTCAAGTTAAATGCTTCTAAACCACGTTTTGTGTAATTTAATAGTTTTTCTGAAGAAAAAGGTTTTTCCATAAATTCATAGGCTCCGATCCTTATCGCTTCGACTGCAACTTGGACATTTGCATGCCCTGAAATCATGATTACAGGGATATTTTTTTTTTTACTTATTATCTTTTTTAAAAGGTCAATGCCATCTTTGTCGTCGTTGTTTAGTTTTATATCAACAATTGCTAAATCGGGAAGCTTTGTATCAAGTTCAATGATGGCTTGTTCGTAATTAGCTGCTGATCGTACAATATATTTATTCTCTTTTAAAATATTACAGATTAAAAAACGTATATCTGCATTATCATCTATTACTAAAATTTCACTTTGCATTTAAATAATTTTTGGTAGGTTGATAATAATTTTTACTCCTGGATCGTTATTTATAACATTGATGTCACCAAAATGTTCATTGATAATCTTGCTAACAATAGGCAAACCCAGTCCCGTTCCGTTCTTTTTAGTTGTAAAATATGGTGTCATTATTTTAGCAGTGTCTTTTATACCTATGCCATTATCTTTCAGAGTAATAGTTGTATAGTCATTATTTTCTATAATTTCTATAGAGATTTTACCTTTAAAATCATTGTTTATTTGCCTCTTTTCAAGAATAGATTCTTCAGCGTTTTTAATTAAATTTATAAACACTCTATACAACTGTTCTTCATCGCCTTTGATAAAAAAAAATTGTTTTGTAGCATGGAGAGAAATTGAGTTTGAAGATGACATTTTATAAAAATCAATAGCTCTTTCGATGACTAAATTTATTTGTATTTTTTTAAGAATAGGAGTTGGCATCCTGGCAAAACTAGAAAATTCATTAACTAAATTTTCAATATCTTTAATTTGTCTATTAATTGTGGTTAAGTAGTTTTTAAACTCATCTTTACCATCTGTAATTTTTTTGTAAAATTTTTCTTGCAGTCTGTCAATGGATAGTTGAATGGGTGTTAATGGATTTTTTATCTCATGGGCTAGTTTTCTAGCAACTGTTTCCCAGGCGTCATATCTTTCAGCAGCTAAAAGTTTCGTTTGTTGCACTTTTAGTCTTTCGATCATATTGTTAAAATTTTTATTTAACATTAGAAACTCTTCATCTGTTTCAATTTCAGGAACCTTTGTGTCAAGCACTCCTTTACTAATATTTTCAGAAGCGGATATTAAGTTAATTATTGGCTTGGTTAATTTATTGGCAAAAGAAATTGCAATAATGGAAGAGATAAATAAAAGTAAACCTACTACAAGAATATAAATTACTGCAAATGTAATTTTTATACCAAGCTGTTTGTTTTCTACCGAATAATAGAAACTAACAGCTTGTTCGGTCTCTTTTAAATAGTTGATAATTTCAGGATCAATATTTCTAGAAATATATAAGTAAGTATCGATTAAACTACTCAACTTAATCATTGAGGAGGTTTTATTTTCAGTACCGTTGGTAATAGTTACCGGTACTCCTTCTAGTGCTTGATTAAAATTATTTTCAGTAGGTTTGCTAAATTCGTTATCACTTTCAGTGTCTGAAAAAATAATATTTGAAGCACTGTCAATTAAAAAAATATCGTTTACTCTCCTTAGTAATTTTTCGGAACGAGCAATTTTTTTAAATTTTTCAGGAGAGGAATAGAATAAATAAGAAGCTTGATTTAAACCAACACTCATTAAAAAAACATCTGATTGAACAGTTTGTTTGCTTTGTTCTAAGTAATTTTTTGCTACGTCGTAAGAATTATTTACAGCTTTTGTAATTTTTTCATTAAAAAAATTTTGTAAACCAAAGTTAAAAATAAATAGTGAAAAAACAGCTATGAAAAATGATGGTAAAAAAGTAAATAAAGTAAATAAAGAAATATATTTAGAGCTTGTTTTGAATCCAATTTTTTTTTTTTTACTTTCACTATATAAATTATAGATATTTTTAAATATTATAATAAAGAATATGCTAAATAAAATTACATCTAAAATTAACAAAACTTGTAGGTTAATATTTGAAAAAAGTATTAATTTTGGATTAATAAATGATAAAAATGTTAGTATACATAAAAAAACACAAACAAATGTAAGTGCCAGAATTAACTTGAAACTTTTAAAATTATTTATCATACAAAAACAACATTCAATTTATATAAATATAATATAGTTTATTACAATGAGATTTTCTTTTATTTTACTTGCTAGCGGAGATAGTAGTAGGTTTAAATCAAAAATTCCCAAACAATATCAGGAAATAATGGGGAAAACTTTAATTGATATTTCAATTGATAAAATTAGATCATTTAAAGAAATAACAAAAATTGTCCTTGTTTACAATAAGAGACATAAAAAGTATTTAAAAAAAATTGATCTTAAAAATATTACATTAATTATAGGTGGAAAAACTCGGAATGAATCTACATTAAAAGCTCTAGACTATTTGAAAAATCAAAATACTAAAGGTAAAGTTTTGATCCATGATGCTGCTAGGCCAAATTTTTCAAAAAAACTGATAAAAAATATTATTATAAATTCATATCTGAATAGGGTTGTTGTACCGGTGTTGAAGATTCAAGACGCTTTAAAAGAAAAAAAAGGGAAAAAAAAATTTTTAAATACGGAAAAAAATAATTTTTTCTTAACACAAACTCCTCAAAGTTTTAATCTAGATGAAATTTTTCATCTACATAAAAAAAAAGAATTAGAATATAGAGATGATGACCTCTCATTAATTGACACAAGTTTAGGAGTTAAATTTATAAGTGGAGAGAAAAAAAACTTTAAAGTAACTGACATTGATGATTTCAAGATATTAAAAAATTTCAATAAATCTAATCAAAAAATAGGTATAGGGTTTGATGTTCACAGATTAGTAAAAGGTAGAAAATTATTTTTAGGTGGAATTAAAATACCATCGAAACTAGGTACACTTGGACATTCTGATGGTGATCCAATTTTACACTCTATTATAGATGCTTTGCTTGGTGCCTGTGCTTTAGGCGATATTGGAGAAAAATTTTCAGATAAAAACAAAAAATTTAAAAATATAGATTCAAGTATATTAGTTAAAAAGATTCTTGAAGAGGTAAAAGAAAAAAATTATGTGATAAATAATATTGATATTAATATTATTACTCAGTATCCAAAATTAAAAAAATATAAAAAAATGATAACTAAAAACATAGCTAAATTATGCCAGGTCTCAATAGAGAACATAAATATCAAAGCTAAGACTACAGAGAAGCTTGGTGTTATTGGTCGAGAACAGGCTATAGCTGCAGAGGTTATTATGTCAGTGATTAAATATGATTAAAAAAATAAATATTTTAATTCTTACCATGTTCTTTATTGGACGTTCAACCTATGCACCTGGTACTGTAGCCTCATTCATGACATCTCTCATTTTTATTATTTTTTATAATTTTAAAATAAATGTTTTGCTTTTAATTCTAAGTGTAAGCCTGCTTTTTGTTTATTCTGTTTATTCTATAGATCGATTCAGTAAATCTTTTGACGAGATAGACTCAAAAGAAATTGTTATTGATGAATTTGTAGGACAATCAATTCCAATTTTAACAGTTTATACTTTCCTGCCAGAAAATAATATTGCCCTCTTTATTGTGTTTGTTGTTATTTCTTTTGTAATGTTTAGACTGTTTGATATCACTAAACCTTATCCGATAAATAAAATTGATAAAAAAATGAAAAATGGATTTGGTGTAATGCTGGATGATGTAGTAGCTGGAATTTGTTCCTCAATTATTTTATTAATTATCATTTGGTTTGTACATTATGAATAATAATATTAAGAAAATCATACATAAACTTAAAAATAAAAAAATAACTCTATCAATTGCTGAATCTTGTACTGGCGGAATGCTGTCTCAAAGCATTACTTCAATAAATGGTGCTTCAAAAGTTTTTACTTTTGGCGTTGTCACTTATTCAAATCAATCTAAAATTAAATTTTTAAAAGTTTCAAAGGAGCTAATAAAAAAATATGGATCTGTAAGTAGGGAGTGTTGCTGTGCTATGCTTTTGGGTTTAGCAAAAATTTCTAAAACAGAATTAAATTTGGCAATTACGGGCGTGGCAGGACCAACCGGTGGAACTAAGAAAAAACCTATTGGATTGGTGTATATAGGTGTTAAAAAAAAAAAAAAGATAATAATTAATAAATATTTATTTAAAGATAAAAAAAGAGAAGTAATTAGAAGAAATTCTGTTCTCGAATCTTTAAATTTAATAAAAAAGTTTATTTAAATAATTTTTTTGCACGTTCTTCAAAAGCATCCGTAATTTTATTTAATCCAAAATTAAAAGAATTTTTCATTAACATATTTAAAAAATTATTTTTTAATTCAAAATCAATGCTAAACTCAAGCAGCGTATTATTATTAATTTTTTTAAATTTCCACTTATTTTTAAGATATTTTAAAGGTCCGTCTATGTTTGTCACGATTATTGTGTCCTCTTTTTTGGAATACAAGACTAGGCTTGAATAAACTTCGTTTATAAATTTTTTACCAACTCTAAGGTCTGCTTTAATTTCAATAAAATCTTTAGACTCTTTCTTTTCAAGTATTTTTCCTTCCATACACCATGGAATAAAGTCAGGATATTTTTCGATATCTAAAACCATGCCGATTAGATTTTTCTTATTGCACGAAATAGTTTTTTTTATTGATGCTGATGACATTCTAAAGATTTATCTCTAGCTTCTTTAAGTATCTTAAAATCAGTGTCAGCATGGTAGGAAGATCTTGTTAGTGGAGATGCGGATACCAATAGAAAACCTTTTGTTTTAGCTATAGTTTCAAGTTCTTTAAACTCGTCAGGATGGTAGTAACGTTGCAATGGATAATGTTTTACAGATGGTTGTAAATACTGTCCTATTGTTAAAAAATCAACATCTGCACAACGTAAATCATCCATCACCTGGATAACTTCTTCCATATTTTCACCTAATCCGACCATTATTCCAGATTTAGTAAAAATTTTTTTTTTAAATTTTTTTGCATTTTTTAAAAGTTCTAATGAAGCAAAATATCTAGCTCCCGGTCTAACTTTTATATAAAGTCTAGGAACAGTTTCTATATTGTGATTAAAAACGTCAATATCTGCTTCTAAAACTTTTTTATATGCATCACCTTTTCTTAAAAAATCAGGTGTCAAAACTTCTATAGATGTATTAGGGTTTTTTTTCCTTGTGGCAGTAATTACATCGTAAAAATGCTTTGAACCACCGTCAGCAAGATCGTCTCTATCAACGGATGTAATCACAACATGTTTTAATTCTAGCTTGTTAACTGCATTCGATATCTTTAAAGGTTCAAAAGCATCTAAATTACTTGGCTTGCCAGTTTTTACATCGCAAAAAGCACAAGCTCTCGTGCATGTGTCTCCCATTATCATGAATGTGGCATGTTTTTTACTCCAACACTCTGTAATATTAGGGCAATTAGCTTCTTGGCATACTGTAACTAAATTATTTTGATTAACAATTTTTTTAGTTTTAAAAAAAACTTGAGAGTCCACAATCTTAGATCGTATCCATGCTGGTTTTTTTTTTATTAGATTGATCGGTTTATTTACTTTTTCAGGATGTCTTGGTTTAATTTTCATTATTTTAATTTAATAAGTATCTCATTTTTTAAACCGAACTTAAGCTTTGTGCGGTATAAAGTGTCCAAATAATCAAAGTCAGGATTTTCAGATAGTAACTTATTTTTATGCTCAGTTAGTTTTAGTTTTTTTTTTAATTCAGAACTTTTTTTAAAAAGCTTTTTTTCGTAGGCATTTTTTTTTGAATAAGAAATTAAACCTCTTTCACCACCTATTAAGTTAATTGCAATATAAAGAGTAAAAAAAATTTGAAAAAAAATTATTTTCTTTATTTTTAAAATTTTAAAAAATTTCATATTTAGATTCTAGCAATTTTAGAAGTTTTTCCAAGCTGTTCTTCTATTCTCAATAATCTGTTGTATTTAGCTACTCTTTCTGACCTTGCTAAAGAACCTGTTTTAATTTGAGTTGATTGTGTGGCAACAGCTAGGTCAGCAATAAATGTATCTTCTGTGTCACCGGACCTGTGTGAAATAACGGTACTAAAATTATTTTTTTTAGCTAGCTCAATAACATCTAGGGTTTCAGTTAATGTACCTATTTGATTAACTTTAATTAGAATTGAATTAGCGGATTTTTCTTTTATACCTCTTTGTAGTCTTTTAACATTTGTTACAAATAAATCGTCTCCAATAATTTGAACGTTTTTACCTACTTCTTTTGTCAATTTAGACCAAGCTTTCCAATCATTTTCAGCAAAGGGGTCTTCAATGGATTTAATGGGAAATTTAGAAATTAATTTTTTATAATAACTAATACTTTCTTCTACTGAAATAAATTTTGATGAATTAAGTGAGTATTGACCATTTTTATTCTTTAGTTCATTTGCGGCAACATCCAAACAAATATTAATGTCTTTCCCTGGTTTTAATTTAGATTTTTCAATTGCGTTAACAATCATTTCTAGGGCTTCTTCGTTTGAGTTAATGGATGGAGCAAATCCACCTTCATCCCCAACATTAGTTAATAAATTTTTAGATTGAAGAATTTTTTTCAAGTTATGTATAACTAGAAAACATTTTTCCATTGCGTCCATAAAATTTTTTGCAGAATCGGGTCTGATCATAAACTCTTGAATTTTTAAATTATTATCTGCATGGGCACCACCATTGATAATGTTCACTAACGGTTTTGGTAATAAAAATTTTTTTCCAAGATGCTGGTATAGTTCTTTTTTTTTTGATTTTGCTGCTGCTTTAGACGCTGCAAGAGAAACAGCTAATAATGCATTGGCACCCAATTTTTTTTTATTGTCTGTGCCATCTAAATTTAATAAAATTTGATCTATTTTCTTTTGGTCATCTGCTTTGACATTTTTTAAATTTTTATTAATTAAAGTATTAATGTTTTTAACTGCTTTTAAAACACTTTTTCCTAAAAAATAGTTTTTATTTCCATCTCTTAGTTCGTAAGCTTCGAAAGCGCCTGTTGAAGCACCCGAAGGCACAATAGCGTTAGCCTTTGTCTTGTCGCTTAGAAAAACTTCTGCCTCTACTGTAGGATTACCTCTGCTATCAAAGACTTGTCTGCCTATTATCTTTATGATTTTTGTCATTTATTAGTTTTTGATCAATGCATCAATTGATATCAACTGTTTTAAAAGGTTTTTTATTTCACTTAATGGGACCATATTAGGTCCATCCGAGGGAGCGTTATCAGGATCTTCATGTGTCTCCATAAAAATTGCACCTACACCTACTGCTATAGCGGCTCTTGCTAAATATGGAACAAATTCTCTTTGTCCTCCACTTTTTTCTCCCATGCCACCTGGCTGTTGCACGGAATGGGTAGCGTCAAAAACAATTGGATAACCAAACTTAGCCATAATTGGTAAGGATCTCATATCAGAAACTAAAGTGTTGTATCCGAAACTGGCACCACGCTCTGTGATTAAAATATTTTTATTGCCAGATTCTTCTAATTTTTTTATTACATTGGACATGTCCCATGGTGCTAAGAACTGGCCTTTTTTGACATTAACTATTTTTCCAGTTTTCGCTGCAGCAATTAGTAAATCTGTCTGTCTGCACAAAAAAGCTGGTATTTGAAGCACGTCTACATGTGGAGCTATAACTGAACATTGCTCAGCAGTGTGTACATCTGTAAGTACCGGTACTCCTACTTCATTTCTGATTTTGTCAAAAATTGACAAAGAATTTTCTAAACCAATCCCTCTTTTTCCTTTGAGACTTGTTCTGTTTGCTTTGTCAAAAGAGGTTTTATAAATTAAATTGATTTTTAAATCTGAAGTTATTTTTTTTAGTTCTTTAGAGATATCTAATGCATGTCTTTCACTTTCAAGTTGGCATGGGCCAGCAATTAATGTGAAAGATTTGTTATTAGCTATTTCAAAATTAGCACATTTTACTTTATGGTTAGTCATCAATATTTTCCGAATTATTTTTTGCTGCTTTAATAAAAGATGAGAATAGAGGATGTGGTGCAAAAGGTCTAGACTTAAATTCGGGATGAAATTGAACGCCAATAAACCACGGATGATTTTCAAGCTCAATAGTTTCTGGCAATGATCCATCTGGCGAAAGCCCAGAAAAAATTAAGCCTTTTTTTTCTAATTTTGATTTTAAATTTTTATTTACCTCGTACCTATGTCTGTGTCTTTCATTGATTAGGTCAGATTTATAAATTTTACTTGTTAAAGTATTTTTTTTGAGTTTAGCTTTATATGAGCCTAATCTCATTGTTCCACCTAAATTTTTTTTGCTTCCTTTTTGAATATTTTTTCCTTTAACCCATTCGTGCATTAAACCTACTACATGGGTGCCTCCGTTTCCAAATTCACTAGAAGTGGCTTTTTTAATCCCCAATATATTTCTAGCTGCCTCTATAATTGCCATCTGCATTCCAAAACAAATTCCAAAAAAAGGAACTTTATATTTTCTTGCGTAAGCAATAGCTTCAATTTTTCCTTCGGTCCCTCTTGACCCAAAACCTCCAGGTATAAGTATTGCGCTATATTTTTTAAGAATATTAGTTACATTTTTTTTATTAATTTTAGTTGAATCAACCCATTCTGTATTTAAATCTACATTGTTATTTAAAGACCCGTGTATCAAAGCTTCGTCTAAAGATTTATATGCATCTTTTAAATCAACATACTTGCCTACAATTGCAATTGAAACTTTTTTTCTTTTTGATTTTATTTTACTAACGATATCTTTCCATATTTTTAAATTTGGTTTATTTTTTTCTTTTAACTCGAATATATTTAAGATTTTCTTGTCTAGTTTCTCTTCATTATATTTTATTGGAACTTCGTAAATCGATTTAACATCAACAGATTGAATAACATGATCTGGTTCTACGTTACAAAACAGTGATATCTTTCTTTTTTCTTCTTTTGGAATATTTCTTTCAGCTCTACAAATTATGATATCTGGCTGAATACCTATGCTTCTTAATTCTTTAACTGAATGCTGAGTTGGTTTTGTTTTTAATTCTCCGGAGGCACTTACGTACGGAACTAATGTAAGGTGAATAAATAAACTTTTTTTCTTTCCTTCTTCGTTTGAAAACTGCCTAATAGCCTCTAAAAATGGAAGACTTTCTATATCTCCAACTGTTCCACCTATTTCACATATTACAAAATCTTCTTTAGAAACTTTGTTAGAAATAAATTTTTTAATACTGTTTGTAACATGGGGAATAATCTGAACTGTACTTCCTAAATATTCTCCTCTTCTTTCTTTTTCTATTATATTTTTATATATCTGCCCTGTAGTAATATTATCTTCCTTAGCGGCAGGCCTGTTTGTAAATCTTTCGTAGTGACCTAAGTCTAAATCTGTTTCAGCTCCATCATCGGTAACAAAAACTTCTCCGTGTTCAAACGGGTTCATAGTTCCGGGGTCAACATTTAAATAAGGGTCTAATTTTCTAATTTTTACCTTATAACCTCTCAATTGAAGTAGGGAAGCAAGTGATGCTGAAGTTAAACCTTTACCTAGAGATGAAACCACGCCGCCAGTTACGAATATATATCGCGCCATGGAAAGATATTATATCTAGTTTTTTTTTAAAGACAAAGATTATTTTTAATTTTTAGGGATTTGTGGAAGACTTCTGTTTTGTTCTTTTTCTTTTTCTGAATCTATAACTGATTGAACTTCCTTAATTTCATCGTGTGAAATCGAAACCAAAACAACACTAGTAATAATAAAAAAAGCAGCAAGTATTGATGTAAATTTCGTAAGAAAATCCCCTGCCGTTCTCGATGTGGTGAAATTATCTTGTGAAACACCAAGACCTAAGGCTCCTCCTTCAGATCTTTGAAGTAAAATCACTATAACTAAAATAATTGCAATAATGATGTTTATGGTTAATAAAATGCTTTCCATGGGTATTATTTATAGTAATTCTTTATTATATCAATAAATTTTTTGTCTGACTTTGAGGCTCCACCAACTAAAAAACCATCAATTTCATTCAAGTTTTTAAATTGACTAATATTTTCACCGTCGACAGATCCTCCGTACAACACTGCTGGTGAATTTGGCATCTTAAAAATATCTTTTAATGTTTTTTTAATAAATACAGTTGTTTTCAGTAAATCTTTTGCCTCAGGAATTTTTCCTGTACCAATAGACCAAATGGGTTCGTAAGCAACTATAATGTCTTTATAATTAAATTTTTTTTCTAAAACACTTTCAATTTGCTTTTTTAAAACTTTAAAAGTTCTATTTTTTTTTTTATCTGCTTTATTTTCTCCTATACAAAAAACAACTTTCAATTTGTTTTTTAGTGAGTATTCAACTTTACTTTTTAACATTGCATCAGTGTCTCCTTCTGAGCGATTGTCAGAGTGACCTACAATTATATACTGCGCCCCAACACTTTTAATCATTAACGGGCTAATAGATCCTGTATTAGCTCCAAAATTATCTTTGTGATAACAATTTTGAGCCCCAACTGAAATTTGTTGGTTTATGAAAAATTTTGCATAACTTTCAATTAATGTATGTGGGGGCGTAATAACAGTTTTGTATCTCTTATTGAATTTTTTATCAGATTTAATGAACTTATTTATTTTATTAAGAATAGTTATAGATTTGGGAACACCAAACATCTTCCAATTACCAATAAAATACTTCATGTTATTTGCCATATTTAATGTTTTAATCTATAGGTGGTAAAATATAAAGTTCTAATAGATTAAAAAAATGCTTACTACAATAAAAAAAATCACAAAATCTTTTTTAGCCAAAGTTTTAATATCTATAATAATTCTACCATTCCTGTTTTGGGGTATGGGCGATGTTTTTAGAGGTGGCAACCAAAATATACTAGCAACAATCGACTCTGAAAAAATAAGTGTTCAAAGATTTGTCGAATACGTAAATAGACTTAATTTAAGTGAGGAGCAAAGAGTAAAATTAAAGAAAACTGATTTATTAGATAAAATTCTATCTGACTATGTTGGGAAAAAAATTATTGCATTAGAAATAAAAGATCAAGAAATTAGTATGAGCAATCTATCATTGAAAGAATTTATAACTAACGATGCAACTTTTCAAAAAGACAAAAAATTTGTTAGAACTTTGTATGAAAAATTTTTACTAGAAAGTGCAATAAGTGCACCAGTATTCGAACAAAATATTGCAGAACAAGAAAAGAAAAGACAACTTTTGACGTTTCTTTCTGAGGGAATAATTCTGCCTATGGCTTTAATACAAAAAGAATTTGAAAATGAAAATCAAGTAAAAATAATACAATATTTAGAATTAGATAAACTTTATAAAAAAAATAAAATTAAAGACGAGGAAATTAAAAAAACTTACGAATCCAATAAAAATCTTTTTGTACAGGAATTCAAAAAAATAAATTATATAGAACTTTTACCTAATAGTTTAACAGGACAAACAGAATACAACACAACTTACTTCGATAAACTTGATGATATTGAAAATTCTATTCTAGATGGAGGTAAAATGATCGATTTTGTAAAAAAATTTAATCTCTCATTAAAAAAAATAAACGAAACAAATCGTCTCAAAAAAAATAAAGCTGGGGGAGATATAAAAAAAATTGATGATATTCTTTTTTCAAAGTTATTTAACAACAATAGTACAAACAAACCTGAGTTGATAAATATTAAAAATAAATATTATCTGAGCGAGATCGTAAAAATTGAAAAAATAAACAGATCTTTAGATGACGTTAAAATTAAAGAAGCAATAATTTCACAATTAAAAATTAAATATATTATTGAAAGTAATACAGATATCGTAAGAAAGATGTCTGAGGGAATATTTAAAAAAGAACAATTTAATAAATTTGCAAAAGATGGTGGTGTGGTAATCCAAAAAATTACACTTCAAGATATAAAAGATGAATCAACATTTACTAGAGGTATTATTAAAGAAATTTTTAAAATTAAAGATGGGGAGCTTCAACTAGTAACAGACAGCTCGTTTAGTAAAAATTATATAATTTTTTCTGAAAAAACTAAAAAATTACCATTTAACAAAAGTGCAAAAGATTACGAGAAATATAAGTCTAAAGCTAAACTTAGTCTATCGAATCAAATATATAGTACTTTTGATAAGACTATCAACGATAGGTATAGCGTTGAAATAAATCAGAAAGTTTTAAGTCGTGTTAAAAATACTCTCTAATGAAACTAAATATTAGTTTTAATTCTTTTAAAAAAAATCACAAGCTGAAAAAAGATCAGCTGATCTATAAAGTAAAAAAATGTAATGACTATAAGCAAGTTGAAAATATATTTAATTTTTTATTAGTAGAAAAAAATAGCTTTATATTTGAGTCCGTTGAAAAAGGAACTATTAGAGGACGGTATACAATTGTGGGTCTAAACCCAGATAAAATATGGGATATAAATAATAATGTTATTTCTGAAAAGTTTGAGGGTAAAAAAAAAATTATAAAACAAAAGCCATTAGTATTTTTAAATAATTTAATTAATAATTTTAATTCAAAAATTCCTGCTGCTGTTCCCAAAATGGCAGCTATGTTGGTTGGATATTTTTCTTATGACATAATTAGATATATAGAAAAAATACCAGACAAATGTATCGATGACCTCAAAATTCCAGATGTAAGGCTTTCTAGACCAAAAAATCTAATAATTTATGATAATTTAAAAAAGAAAATTTATTTTATTGAAAATATTTATGCAGAAACAAAAATTAAAAATTATTTTGAAAAATACTACTCAATAAAACGTAATTTTGAAATTTTTGAAGATTACAGTAATATTAGATTACCAGTAAAATTTAATCATAAAAAAAATAAAAATTTAATAAAAAGTAACGTTTCTAAATATCAATTCAAAAATTATATTGAGAAAGCAAAAAAATATATTGCCAAAGGTGATATATTTCAAGTTGTTTTAAGTCAGAGGTTTGAAAGAAAGATAAATAAAACGCCACTTGAGATTTACAATCACTTAAGATTGTCAAACCCTTCTCCATTCATGTTTTATTTCAATTATGGTGACTTTAAAATTCTTGGTAGCAGCCCAGAGATATTAGTTCGACTAAGAAATAATAAGATAACTATTCGTCCTATTGCAGGAACTAGACCGAGGGGAAAAACAAAAGCACAAGACGCTAAGTTTAAAAATGATCTTTTAAAAGATAAAAAAGAACTATCCGAACATCTTATGCTACTTGACCTTGGTAGAAATGATGTTGGTAAAGTATCAAAAATCAATACTGTTAAAGTGACAGAAAAATTTAATGTAGAAAAATATTCTCACGTTATGCATATTGTTTCGAATGTAGAGGGAGAATTTAATAACAAAAATTCAGTATTTGAGGCTTTGCTTTCTGGGTTTCCAGCGGGAACTGTAAGCGGTGCTCCAAAAATAAGAGCAATGGAAATTATTGATGAATTAGAAAAAAATAAAAGAAAACTTTATGCAGGTGGTATAGGATATTTTACCTCTACAAAAGAGTTTGATACTTGTATTACTCTAAGAACAGCTTTAATTAAAAATAATAAATTTTACGTTCAATCAGGTGCTGGAATAGTTGCTGATAGTGTTCCAGAAAGTGAGTATCAAGAAACTGTTAATAAAGCTAAAGCACTAATGAAAGCAGTTGACTAAATGAAAGTGCTACTGATAGATAATTATGACAGTTTTACTTATAACTTATTTCATTATATCTCAAAATTTAATTGCAAAGTTGATGTCGTACGTAACGATAAAATAAATTCAAAAGATATTGTTAGGAATAAATATAAAAAAATAGTTATTTCACCGGGTCCCGGTAATCCATCTCAAGCAGGAAATTGTCTAAAAATTATAAACGATCTTCATAAAGATTTTTCGATTTTGGGTGTTTGTTTAGGACATCAAATTATAGGACAGGCTTTTGGTAGTAAAATAATAAGAGCCAAAAAATTAATGCACGGAAAAATGAGTAAAATATATTTTAAAAAAAGTGGGATATTTAAAAATATTAGGCTACCATTTAATGGTACTAGGTATCATAGTCTTATTATTGATAAAAAAAACTTTCCAGCTTGCTTAAGTATTACAGCAGAAACAAAAGACAATATAATAATGGGTATAAGACATAATAAATACGATATACACGGTCTGCAATTCCATCCTGAGAGTATAAATACGAAAGTTGGTATGCAATTAATTAAAAATTATATAAATCTTTAGCTGCAATGACTAACTTTATTAAAAAACTAGAATCAAAAGAAAACCTTTCTTTTGAAGAGAGTATAAATCTTTTCTCAAATATTATGGAGGGTATATATGATGAAAATAACATTGTTAAGATTCTTGAATTTCTTTCTATCAAAGGTGAGACAAAAGATGAGTTAGCCGGTGGAATATTTGTAATGAGATCAAAGGCAACTGCTGTGAAAGCTCCTATAGGAACTATTGATACTTGTGGAACTGGAGGAGATGGCCAAAACTCTCTAAATATATCTACAGCCGCAGCAATCGTTTTAGCAAGTATGGGCTTAAAAGTTGCTAAACATGGT
>MDTF01006594.1_pt1 | contig 19001 bp, 22 predicted proteins | sample 811191 | NCBI WGS metagenome assembly MDTF01 (sample SAMN05326649, study PRJNA326480) | marine metagenome | isolation source: seawater | place: Southern Ocean | collected 2011 | reverse complement strand
TAAAAAAAGAGACGATAGAAGCGATAGAGGTAGCAGAGACGATAGACCAGCTTCAAGATTTAAAAAAAGAGACGATAGAAGCGATAGAGGTAGCAGAGACGATAGACCAGCTACAAATGAAAGGGTTAAAAAAGAATTTAAGAAATTTAGTGGTAAAAAAAAACCTTTTAAAAAAGACAGTTTTTCAAAATCAAGAAAAAAATTTTAAGCTATTTTATTTTACAAAATCTTTAATTCTTTGAAGAGTCGTCTTTTCGGGTCCGTCGTACTTAATTGTATAGGAGTTCGTTCTCGTTAAAACATCTATTCCTTTAGTAAAAATAAATATAAAAAAAATAATAAATAATACTGAAAAAATTTTTGCCGGGTTATAGTTTCCTGTAACAAAAACACTTTTTTGTTCCTTATCTGCGTTATGAAAAAATTTAAAGGTAGTGTAAGTTGCAATGATTAAGCCTACGTGGGCCAACACTAATCCTGCCCATCCAAAAATAAATGTTGTAACTGAAAAAACATACAAACTAAAAACTGTGGTCCATATAAAAGACAAAACAATTAAAATTTGTAATCTTACAGACTTCGGCAAAGCCCTAAGATCATTTTTTGAGTCATCAAACATTATGTTTGCACAATCTATCATCCAATTTCTTAATTTTTGTAACATATGAATATGTATATATATTAATAGTAAAAAGTAAATTATTATATTTGTCTTGCTAATTTTCTTACTTTTTCCATATGTTTTTTAAATATAATTTCTTTCATTCCTGGGAGCACTTCATAAAATCTTAAATATTCAATTTTCATTCCGCCAAGTTTAAGCACGCCTGCTTTAATTCGTCTAAAAGGCATATTTTGAAACCATGTTTGAATGGAAAAAATATTTCCTCCATAGGTCATAGACATGATAGCAAGTTTATTTTTCATTGCTCCAGCAACAGGATAACCCCAATTACCAACGACTTTTTTAAATGAAAAAAACCATTTAGGTGCAAGACAAATATCTAAAAAATTTTCTAGTATTGCACTTGCTCTTAAATTATAGCAAGGAGAAATCATAAACATAACGTCAGATTGTTCCAGTCGTTTTCTATAATCTAATATTTGTTCACTGATTTGAGTACCATCATAAAATGGAATATGTTTTTCATCGTGTAAATTAATTAAATCAATTTCATGCCCATAACTTTTAGCTTCTTCAATAAAAGTATCTCTTATTGAAGCGTTAAAAGATTGCTTGGTATTATGATGACCGTAAATTATAAAAATTTTTTTAGACACCCTATTTGTCTATATTGTTTTGTTTTTTTTTAAAGAAAAAAATTCCACTTCCAATGCCAACTAAAATTGCTGAAACTATCCATGCGTTTTCTTGTTCGCTAAATAAAACTAGTCCTCCAAAAATAATAACTGATATTCCTAATGTTTTTTTATCCATTAATGATATTATGCATTGACATAGTATATTAGCACATAATAGAATCAATATAACCATACGTCATGGAAAAAAGACGCTCATCTACATGAGTTAAAAGTAGGTTGAATAACTAATAAAGGAGATGTGATGAATAAACGACACACACATATGCTAAATGAGTTCAGCCGAAAAAAAAATGAGGCAAAACTTAATCAACAATTGCAAAGATCTGTTAAAGCGGTTGAGGCAAATGCAAATGGCACTAGCGGTTATAAGATCAAAGAAGGCAAGAACGCTGGTAAAATTCTTAAGCACATAAGAAAAGACTCAAATAAAATTTAACTTTTGTAGGGGTTATGTATTTAAGCATTACCCCTTAAAAGATTAATATAGTAGAACTCCTAACAATGGAGAAAAAACAAAACTTATTAGATTTAGACTTTGAAGCTTTAAAAAATTTTCTTACTAAAAAAATTGGCATAGAAGATAAAAAAATAAATATGCGGACACAGCAGTTATTTACTGCTATTTATCAAAAAGGTATTAAAAATTTTAACGAGTTAACAACTATTCCTTTAGATTTAAGAGAAAAACTTAATAAGTTTTTTTCTCTAAATGAGTCAAAAATTGCTGAAACACATAAGTCATTAGATGGAACTATAAAATTTTTAATTAAACTTTCTGATGGAAATAAAGTTGAGTGTGTTTATATTCCTGAAAAAACTAGAGGAACAATATGTGTTTCATCTCAAGTAGGCTGTAGCTTAACATGTTCTTTTTGTAGATCTGGTACACAAAAACTAGTTAAGAATTTAATTGCATCAGAAATAGTTAGTCAAGTGATGCTTGTTAAAGATAATCTTAATGATTGGAGCGATCAAAAAATTATTTCTAATATTGTTTTTATGGGTCAGGGAGAACCACTAATTAATTTTTCCAACATAAAGACCGCAATTAATATTTTAAAAGACAAGAAAGGCTTAAATTATGGTAATAAAAAAATTACTATTTCAACATCAGGAATTGCAAATAAAATTCCACAAGTAGCTGATGAGATAGGAACTTACCTAGCTCTAAGTTTGCATGCACCTAATGATAGACTTAGAGAAGAGATAATGCCTATCAATAAAAAATTTAAGATTAAAGAATTAGTTAAACAACTAAAGTACTATACTTCAGTAGTTAAGGAACCTATTTTTTTAGAATACGTAATGTTAAAAAATGTAAATGACACGGAAGAATGTGCAAAACAATTAGTTAAACTCATGGCTCAATTTCCTTGTAAAATAAATTTAATAGAGTTTAACTCTTGGCCAGGAGTCAAATTTGAGCCTACAGAGAGAAAAAATATTGAAAAATTTTCTAAATACATTCAAGACAAAGGATATATGTCTTTTATTAGAAGAAGTAGGGGAGATGATGTTTTGGCTGCTTGCGGACAACTAAGGACAGAAAGTATTAAAAAAATTAATTAATTAATGATTTTAAAATCTGCAATGTTTTTTTTAGAAATTGCTAAACCCAAACCAGGAGTGTTATCATCAAGATCAATAAAACCATTTTTTGGTTTTGGCTCTCCGTCAAAAATATAGTAAAATAATTCGTTACCTACTTCTACGTCATTTACTGGAAAGTACTCAGAAATTGGACAGTTAAAATTTGCCATAGTTAAATGATAATTATGCATTTGGCCCGCATGTGGTATCACAGGTATTTGATACGCTTCAGCTAAAGCATTGATCTTCTGAGCAGCTGTTATTCCACCCACTCTATTTGTATCATATTGAATATAACTCAAGGCTTTCATGTCTAGTAGTTGTTTAAATCCAAATAACGAAAATTCATGTTCTCCTCCAGAAATGGGAATTGCATTCATATTATTAAGTTCTGCATAGCCATTGATATCATCAGCTATTACTGGTTCTTCTAACCATCTAGGATTAAATTTAACTAATTGCGGAATCATTCTTTTAGAGTAATCCAAATTCCAACCCATGTAACATTCAAGCATTAAATCAGCTTCGTTTCCAACTACTTCTCTTACTGCTTCAACAAGTTGTATATTTTTTTTCATTCCTTCAGCTCCATCTTTTGGACCCCAACCAAATCTCATTTTGTACATTTTAAAACCTTGTTTTTTATAATTTTCAGCTTCTTTTTGAAGGTCTTCAATTGGTTGGCTATATAATTTTGATACGTAAACTGGAATTTTTTCTTTTGTTCTTCCACCTAGCAATTTAAAAATAGGTTTTTTAGTTAACTTTCCTATTATATCCCATATTGCAATATCGACAGCTGATATTGCTGTCATACCTATTCCTTTTCTTCCCCAGGCAAGAGTTCTTCTATACATTTTTTCCCACAAGTAGGCATAGTCAAAAGGATCTTCTCCTAGTATTAGTGGTTTTAAATATGTGTCAATAGTTTTTTTAACTATTTGTGGTGCCAAAGCTGCATTACCTATGCCTATAATACCGTCATCAGTTTCAATTTCACAAACCAACCATTCATGAAATCTGAAAGACCCCATAGCATCGGATTTTTCATAAAGCAAATCAGAGGCATTAGTGCAAAAATTTTTTTGAGGAGGTACAGTCTTCCCCTTCCATTGGTAAACTGCAGTTTTTATATCTTTTATTTTACTCATTAACTTTACGTTTGCTCATTCGAACTGCGATTTTAAAAGATTGTAAAGTCGGCTGTAAATTTGCAATATTTTTTCCTGATATGTCAAATGCAGTTCCATGCGCAGGAGTAGTAATAGGGATAGGTAAGCCTCCTTGTACAGTTACACCTCTATCAAAGCCAAAAGCTTTAAGTCCTGATTGTAATGCATCATGGTACATGCCAACAATGCAATCATGATTTTTATTTTTAAACGAAGTAATAAAAGACGTATCACAAGGCAAAGGACCATCGGCATCAATTCCTAATTTCTTAGCTTTATTGATTGCTGGAATAATTTCTGCCTCTTCTTCATCTCCAAATTCAGCATGTGGATTAAGAGCTTGAACAGCTACTCTTGGTTTTTTAATACCGTTTAGTTTCATCGCTTCATTGATTAATATAATTGGTTCTATAATTTTCTCTTTTGTTATATGAGACGGCACTTCCTTAATGGGGATATGAGAAGTTACTCTTGCAGTCCAAAAATTATCGACTACATTAAATTCGCAAAAAAATTTTTTAACCTTAAATTTATCAGCCATTAAATGTAATTCATCCTGATACTTACTTCCACCTAGTTTCATACTTGTTTTATTAAAGGGGCCAAAGTTTATAGCGTCTATTTTTTTAACCAGTGCTAAGTCCAGAGCGCAATTAAGTGCATTCAAAACACTTTGTCCTGACTCAGAGGATGGTTTAGAAATTTCATAATTATGATTTTTTCCTTTTGATATATCTAAGAAGAATTTATTTTTACCGTTAAATTTTACCTGCTCGTAATTTTCTACGTATTCTAAGTCTGTATTTAACCCAGTTAATTTATTGGCCTCATACAGTATATTTTTTTCACCTATTACAAGAATGTTTGCTTCTTCAGTTTCTTCATGAGTCAGCAGTTTTGAAACAAGTTCAGGACCTATACCGGACGGGTCACCCAAAAGTATACCAATTATTGGCTTATTATTTTCCATAATTCTTTTTGACTCTTTATATCAGACTATGTTCTAATATTTAATATTAATAAACATTTTAAGGAGAAATATGAAGAAAACATTTAAAGTATTGCTAGCAGCAATAGTCTTAATCGTGGAAATTCCATTTTTAAGTTCATTTGCTTCAGCTGGACCTATACAAGCTATAACCCATGCGGGTTTTGGTGGTGGTACGGACGTAACTACAAGAATGATGCTTTTAAGAGCAAGAAAATCTCTTAAACAAGATATGCAACTGGTAAACAAAAAAGGTGGCGGAGGAGCTACTTCTATGGACTATATGATGTCTTTACCAGCAGATGGTCAACACACTTTAACTTGGACTACGGGTCACGCTGTTTCTATGGCTTTAGGAAAAACTAAAGTTAAATTAAGTGACATGCAACCTTTAGCAAGAGGAACTGATGATCCGCAATTGCTTGTTGTGAGTTGCAAGGCTGATATCAAAGATGCTAAAAAATTTATAAAAGTGCAAAAATCAAAATCACTTAAGTATGGAACAACTCATACTGGTGGTATTGATGATGTAAGTGCGATTGCATTTACAAAAAAAGGAAAATTAAAAGATCCTATAATTGTCGCTTATAAAGGTGTTGCACCAATTAAAACAAATCTTATCAAAGGAGATATTGATGTAGGTGTTTTAAATCTTGGTGAAGCATTGACAGAAATAAACGAAGGAAAACTTTGTGTCTCTGTTGTTCTAGCAAATAAAAGAATGTCAAAAATTGGAAACGTACCTACTGCAAAAGAATTAGGTATTCCAGTTTCACTTTCTACAGTTAGAGGCTTTGTAACAAAAAAAGGTGTTTCAGCTGAAAGAGCAAAAACTTTAGAAGATGGCATGATGAAAGCTATGGGTCATAACTATTACAAAAATTTCTTAACTGAAATTGGTTTAGATGACACTAGCGTAGTAGGAGCTGATGAGTGGGGTAAGCAAATGGAAGAGATGCTTAAAGAGATGACCGCTCAGTTAAAAGCTTTGGGTTACACTAAGTAATTTTAGAAAGTACATATTCTTTAAATGAACGATGTACTAAATAGAAAAAGGGCAGACAAAAAAAGTTTGCCCTTTTTTTTAAAAAACTCTTTTAAAGTTTCATTTATAATAATTTTTATTTCTTTAATATTATTAATTACAACATTTTCATTTGATGCGGTTCCTCCAATATTAAATAGAGGAATACAGCCAGCCACCTTCCCAAAGGCATTATTGGTATTAATAATATTTCTTACCTCTGTTGTTTATATTTTATCTTTAAAAAAACCTTGGAAAGAGGGAAAGATATTGCCCAAGGCATTTTACATAACTCTATATAATTTTATTTTGTTTATTATTATCGCAAAAAATTTAGATTTTTTTTTAGCAATTTCAATTCTCTCATTTTCTCTTTCTTACTCCTGGGGAGAAAAAAATTTTTTATACTTACTGGCAGTAAGTATTATTTTTCCTATAATTATTTTTATATTTTTTGAAACTATTTTAGGCCTAAGGTTTCCGTCGGGTATAATTACTAATTTTTATTACAATTAATATGGAAAATTTATATTTAATGATGGCACCTTTATTTAGTACAAAGTTGTTATTAGTATTATTTTTTGGAACATTATTTGGACTAATACTAGGTGTTTTGCCCGGTTTAGGTCCAACAACTGGTGGGGCATTAATTTTACCCTTCACTATGACACTAGACCCTCTGTCAGCAATAATACTTTTGACCTCAATTTATTGTGCTGGAACTTATGGGGGGGCAATAACAGCAATATTAATTAACACGCCTGGCACACCAGCAGCAGCAGCAACATGCCTTGATGGTTATCCACTTGCTCAAAAAGGAGAAGCTGGAAGAGCATTAGGTATGGCCACTGTTTCAAGTGCTATTGGCGGCATATTTTCAGTAATAATATTAGTATTTTTTGCTCCTTTATTGGCTCAGTTAGCATATGAATTTGGTCAACCAGAATACTTCGCGTTAGCTATATTCGGTTTAACAATGTTAGCTTCTATAGGTGATGGAAGCCCAATTAAAAATTTGATAGCAGGAGCATTTGGAATTCTAATTTCAACGATAGGAAAAGATTTCATGACTTCCATTGATAGATTCACATTTGGAATAAATGAATTAACTGAAGGAATAGGTTTTATACCTGTTGTTGTAGGTCTTTTTGCAATTAGTGAACTTTTAACTCAATCTACTTTGTTGGATCAAGTTTTTAAAAGAGTTGCATTGAAAGCTGTTAAACTTCCTTCTATTCGTGATTATAGATTAACATGGAAAACAATATTAAGATCATCTGGTATCGGATCGTTTATAGGTGTGCTGCCTGCCGAAGGAGGAACGGTAGCTTCCTTGATTGGTTACTCTGAGGCAAAGCGTTGGTCAAAAAATCCAGATGAATTTGGTAAGGGATCAATAGAAGGTATTGCTGGTGCTGAAGCAGCAAATAATGCAGCAACTGGAGGAGCAATGGTTCCAACTTTAGCGCTGGGAATTCCCGGCTCAGCAACTACTGCAGTTATATTGACAGGATTAATAATTCACGGTGTAAGACCTGGTCCAGATTTATTTCGAGAACAACCAGAATTTCTCTATGGCATATTTGGTGCCATGTTAATTTCCAATATTTTATTTTTTATTTTTGGATTTTTTGGAGCAAAATTATTTGCTAGAATTACATTAATTCCTAATAAATTGTTATGGCCCATGATATTTGCAGTGTCAGTTTGTGGAATCTATTCTTTAAATCAATCTATAATTGATATTTGGATAATGTTATTTTTTGGTGTAATAGGATTTTTTATGAGAAGATACGGATTCTCTGTAGTCCCAGTGATAATAGGATTAATTTTGGGTGAATTAGTTGAAGGAACTTTGAGGCAATCACTTGTAATTTTTGAGGGAAATTGGCTAATGTTTTTTACGAGACCAATAGCCTTGACTTTCTTTATTTTGTCTTTCATTGCATTAGTTTTTCCTTTATTAAAGAGAAAAATAAAATGAACAAAATTGATTTAAAAGATAAAGTAGCGGTTGTCACAGGAGGAGCACAAGGTTTTGGATTAGCCATGACGAAACGATTAATCAGTTCTGGAGCAACAGTTGCTATTTGGGATATAGATAAAAAAGCTTCAGACAAAGCCATGCAAGAAATCAATTCTAAAGATTGCATTTATCAAAATGTTGACGTAACAAATTTTGAAAATATTAATAATAATTTAAAAGAATTAGAAAAGTCTTATAAGAAAATTGATATTTTTATTAACAATGCAGGTATAACCGGAATAAACGCTAAAGTTTGGGACTATCCTGTAGATGAATGGAACAAAGTTATAGATTTAGATTTAAATGCAACTTTCTATTGTTGCAAAGCAGTTGTGCCATATATGATAAAAAATAATTACGGTAGAATAGTTAATATTTCTTCTATAGCGGGAAAAGAAGGAAATCCAAATGCATCAGCTTATTCTACGGCCAAAGCAGGAGTTATAGGTTTAACAAAATCACTTGGAAAAGAACTTGCAGATAAAAATATAGCAGTTAACTGCGTGACACCAGCAGCTGCAAAAACTAGAATTTTTGATCAAATGACTGACGAACATATAAATTATATGTTATCTAAAATACCAAGAAACAGATTTGTAAAAATTGAAGAATTAGCATCTCTTGTTGCATGGTTAGTAAGCGAAGAAAACTCTTTTTCCACTGGCGCAGTATTTGACCTTAGTGGTGGTAGAGCAACATATTAAAAAAAGGTAAAAATGAAATTATGTAGAATAGGCGAGTTAGGAAAAGAAAAACCAGCATTAATAGACAAAGATAATAATTACAAAGACTTATCGTCCATAATCAATGATTTTGATTCCAAAACACTAACTTTTGAGACATTAGAAAAAATTAAAAATACAGATATTTCAAAACTACCTATTTTAAACTCAAATGATAGAATAGGCGCATGTGTTTCAAAACCATCTAAATTTATTGGAATAGGTTTAAATTTTAAAGATCACGCGGAGGAACAAAATTTACCAATACCTAAAGAGCCAATTATTTTTTCTAAATTCACTAGCTGCGTCTCAGGTCCTAATGACGATATTATAGTTCCAAAAAATTCCAATCATACAGATTGGGAAGTAGAAATAGGATTTGTAATAGGTAAAAAAGCTTTATATGTAAGCGAAGAAAATGCCATGGATCATGTTTTAGGTTTTTTTTTAGTTAATGACGTGAGTGAAAGAAATTTTCAAAAAAACAAAGGTCTTACTTGGGATAAAGGAAAAGGTTTTGATACATTTGGACCAATAGGACCATACATTGTAACAAAAGACGAGCTTCCTGATTTTCAAAATTTAAATATGTTTTTGGATGTTGATGGTAAAAGAATGCAAACCGGCAATACCAAAGAAATGATATTTGATATAAAAGCATTGGTATCATATATGAGTCACTGTATGAGTCTTCATCCTGGGGATATATGTTGTACTGGAACTCCACCAGGTGTAGGTGAAAATATGAAGCCAGCTTTATTTTTAAAAGGGGGTGAGCATGTTAAATTAGGAATTGATAAATTAGGCCAACAAAATCATAAGGTAAAAGCCTTCTAGTTCAAATTAAATAATATTAACATTAACATTGCCAATTTTCTCAATTTTACCAGAATAAGTTCCTTTACCAAGTATTGGAACAACACCAACTGTAGATCCTGTGAATACGTAAAAATTATGATTTAGATTAATTTTATCTTTTTTGATTTTATTCAGAACAAACCTTAATGAATTAAGGGGATTTTTGTAAACAGTATTAGTATTACCATTTACATTTTGATCAATTTTTTTATTACATATATTAGTTTTTAAATTTCCAATTTTAATTTTTTTGATTGTTTTTTTTGAACCAATTACAAACTTCACATTTGCTCCAAAATCAGAACATAAATCACCTAAATATTTAATACCTTTTTTTCTTTGTCTGTATCCTACAACTTCAATACATGGCGCAAGATGAGAAATATATTTTTGTAAATTTTTCTCCGTAATTTTTTTTTTTAGTAAAAAAATTTCTTTTTTTATAAAATAACAAACTTCTAATTCTACTCCCATAGTAAATTTATTAATCTTAACATTTTTTCCATTTTTCAAAACATTTCCCTTGAAAATCGAAGCATAAAAAGGCTCTTTTTCACCAAGCTTTTTTAATACCGGAATTCCAGTTCCAGCGGCCTTGAATCCTATTATAGGCTTTTGAATTTTACTCTCACAAAGCTTTCTTAAGACTTCCGCTTTTTTCATGCTTTTCACATAAGTTTTAGGTATTGGTGCTATTAAAGTATTATTTAAAAAAGCTTTAACTAATTTATTTGAAATTTTTTCAATATTTTTCATTTTTTTGAGCTAGGAATTTATAGTAGAACTTTTTTGAACATTTTCAAAGTCTTTGTAAAAAAAAGTAATTATTAATAAAATTAAATATGATTCTAAGCACTTATTGACACTGAATCAGAGCTTTTAAAAGTGTTCATATCCGGTAGAAAGATAATGATATATACTAATTTATGGATTCGATAACAATTTTTATAATTTTATCTCTATTAATAGCTAACTTAGTTGTAGTTATCTTCGTTCTTAAACGCAAACAACCAGAGCCGGCAAACAATGAACAGATCTTAAGAGATGAAGTTAATTCTTTAAGAAACTCTTTTAGTGAATCCTTCGGTTCGATGAGCAAAGAAATTGCAAAAGATATGACTGGTGCTTTAACAAAAGTAGATGAGAAAGTTGGAGTATTTAATCAACAAGTAAGTGAATTGAATAAAAGCCAAGATAGCTTTAGTAAAATATTAAGCGGTGTAAAAACTTATGGAACGTTGGCAGAGTTTGGCCTCGGGTCTTTGCTAAGAGATTTACTTCCAGCTACTCAGTTTATCGAAAATGTAAAAATGAAACCTGAAGAAAATTCAGATACTGTTGAATTTGCAATTAAACTACAAGATGTTCTACTTCCTATTGATAGTCACTGGCCTGTTGAAAAATATAAAGCTATAGATGATGCTTACCAAACTAATGATAAAGAAGCTCAAGCTGAAGCTAGAAAAGATTTAGCGACTGCATTTAGAAACAAAGCAAAGTCAGTAAACCTAAAGTATATTGCGCCACCAAAAAGTACGGACTTTGCAATAGTTTATGTACCAACAGAAGGCCTGTTCTCTGAAATTTCATCTTATAGAGATCCAAAAACAAAAGAGCTATTAATGCAAGAATTAAGAACAAAATATAAAGTTACTATATCTGGGCCAAATAGTTTGTCAGCACTTTTACAATCTTATCATTTAGGCTTCCAAACCTTAAAAGTACAAAAGCACGCAACTCAAATATATGGTGATTTGAGAAATATAAGCTCAAGATTTGAGAAACATTTTAATGGGATTATAGATCTTAGAAAAAAATTAGAACAAGCAATGACAGCTACAGAATCTTTTGGTAGAGACGCCAGATCTATTATGAATACTCTAGGAAGCATTAAGGATCCAGGTACCGTTAAAGAGTCAGTAGAAGAAAGTCCAGAAAAAATAAAAATTTTAAAATAACACTTTATGTCAAATTTTGTATTCTACGATTTTGAAACAAGTTCCTCTAATAAATATTGGGGCCAAATAATTCAAATTGGTGCAATGCTCACAAATAATAAGTTAGAAGAGCTAGATAGATTTGATGCAAGATGTAGATTAAGTACTGGAATAATTCCTGAAGCAATGGCTTTAATTGTAAATAAATCATCACCAAAAATGCTTAAAGGATCAAATCTTTCACATTATGAAATGATTAGACAGTTTGTTGGTACTCTTAAAAAATGGGGTAAAGCAACATACGTGGGATTTAATAGCATTGAATTTGATGAAGAGTTTTTAAGATGTACACTTTTTCAAACTCTTGAATATCCTTATCTAACAAGCACAAACGGAAACACAAGAGGGGACGTACTAAGCCTCGCTAGAGCCGCGAATCTATATTACCCAACCACTTTAAAAAACTCAATTAATGCAAAAGGTAATGCGGTTTACAAGCTTGATCAAATGGCCCCTTTAAACGGAATACAACACGATGATGCCCACTCTGCCATCGGGGATGTAATTGCTACAGCAGGTATAGCAAAAATTATTGCAAAAAAAGCTCCCAGTGTATGGAAAGCAAGTTTACTAACTATGGATAAAAATCAATCTTTGGAACTAATTAAAAAAGAGGATTATTTTTGCACCAACGAATATTACTACGGACGAAGTGTTCCTTTTGTAGAAACATTTGTTTGTCAACACCCTCAATACCAATGGCCATTATGTTTCGATTTAAAACATGATCCAGATATATTTTTAAAGATGACACAAGAAGAGCTTTCAAAAGCAATTAAAAAATATAAATTTTTAAGAACCGTCCGGCACAACAAGCATCCTATAATTATGAATCCATCCTACGCAAATGAAATAGATCAATATAAAATGATTGGAGCAGAAAAATTAGCTTCCAGAGCTAAACTTATTAAAAACAACAAAAATTTTGCTGAAAAAATAAGTAATATTAAAAAGGAAGAAGCTGAAGACAAAAATCAATCTAAATCACAAGAGGATATTTATACCGAAGAAAGCATATATACTAAATTTACTAGTACTGAAGACAACAACTTAATGCCAAAATTTCATGAGGCAGATTGGGACAAAAAATTATCATTATTATCAAAATTTAAAGATGAAAGACTACAGTATTTTGGAAAAAAAATTTTTTATAAAGAAAAACCAGAAATGTTAAGTAAATCAGACTATAAATTAATACATCAAGATACAGCTAAAAAACTATTAAGCACAAATAATGAAAAATGGAACACTATTCCAAGAGTTTATTCCGAAATAGATACTCTTAGAGAAAAATTTTCAAGAGAAGATCAGCCAGAAAAATTGATTATATTAGATGAAATTAATGCCTATGTTGAAGAGTTAGAAAAATTTTACGCTTCTGCATAGTTGACTTTAAACAAAAAATAATTATTTATTAGTAATGATTAAAATTACAGATGAAAGCTATGAAACATTCCTTAAGACAGGAAAAAAAATTAAAATTTTAAAACTAGGTGCAAGTTGGTGCAATCCATGCCAAATGGCCATAGAACCGTGTAATGAAATTTCTAAAGAAATGAAGGATGATATTGAAATAGGTGAACTTGATATTGAAGAATCCCCAAATGTTGCAACCTCACTAAATTGCAAGGGAGTACCTTTATTTATTAAATTTAAAAATGGCGAGCAAGTCTCACAGCAGGTAGGGTGGCAAGGGAAACAAAAGCTTAAAGATTGGATAGAGAATTCTTAATTTTTATTAAGAACATGCCCAATTAAATATAGGCTACCAAAAATAACTATTATTTTCTCCTCTTTGCTCATTACTTTTTTAATAGCTTGTTCAATACTTTTTGCTTGATAAGCATTAAAATTATTTTTTTTTGCAATTTTTAAAAGAAGCTTACTAGACAAGGAGTTTTGTTGGTCCTGAATTGGTATTGTGATAATTTTTTTAAATACACCTTTAAATTTTTTAATAAATAAATCTGGTTCTTTATTTTTTATCATCCCCCATATTCCGTATTTTGATTTTTTAATTGTTTTTAAATAATTAGCCAAATTAGATGCATCAACCTCAGCATGTGAGCCGTCTATAATTATTTTTTCATTTTTATTTAAATTTTTGATCAATTTACCTTTTTTTAGATATTGCACCCTACCTTCAAAAAATATTTTTGGTATAGCTTTTATTATAATTTTTTTCCTTATTTTAAGGTCTAAAGCTATTTTTATAGCCATACATAGGTTTTCAAAAAGAGCACGAGATTTGATATTTTTATTATTTAAACAAATTTTTACTTTCTTATCTTTATAAAAGTAAGTTTTATTAATTTTTATTAGTTTCCAAGAATTTGAAAATATTTTTTTACTTTGATTTTTAGATAAATATAACTTGATTTTTTTTAAAGTTGGAGGAATTTGTTTTCCTATATAAATTCTAGTATTTTGATTTAAAAAACCAACTTTTTGATAAATTACCTCATCAAGTGTTTTTTTTTTAAGAAAATTTAAATGTTGTTTATTAATATTTACTACGGCTTGAATCAACGGCGAAGAAAAAACATTAGTAGAATCTTTAGCAAATAATGCCCCTGCTTCTACTAAGTTATAATCATTTTTTTTTTTTGCAGCATTTAAAATAAAAATAACTGTCAAGACTTCAAATATTGTTAAAGAAATATTTTGTTTTTCAATTATTTTTATACTTTTTTTAATTTCATTATGTGACAAATTTCTTTTACCAATCCAAAATCTTTCTTTAATATCTTTTAAGCTAGGAGAAATATAAGCAGAAGTAGTTTGATTATTTTCTTCTATAAAATATTTTAACGATGTCAAAAGTGAATATTTTCCTGACGAGCCAAGAATATTAATGACATTATTTAATTTCTTTTCGGGGTTCCCAAGTTTTTTAAGAACTAATTTTATTCTATTTAAATTGAAGTTTATTGTTTTTTTAAATAGTTTATTTTTAGATAGCTGCTTGTATAGATTTATCGATGGCGACATTATCGGAATTGATATTCTCCTTTTCTTTAATCTTTAATAAGATTGAAAGAATATTTGAAATTTCAGATTTAATTTCTTTTCTACTCACAATTTTATCAATTTGACCATGTTCATAAACCCATTGAGAAGTTTGTACTTCATCGGCAAGTTTTTCTCTTAAATTTTGCTCAATAATTCTTTTTCCACTAAAGCCCCATAAAAAATCTTTTGATTCTGAATAGATGATATCTGCTAAGCTAGCAAAACTTGCTGTTGTACCTCCAAGCACATGTCCAGTTGCTATGCAAATAAAAGGAAGTTTATTTTTTTTTAACTCACTACAACCCAAGGTCATACGAGCCATTTGCTGCAGACTAAGAATTCCAGTTTGCATTCTCATACCACCAGAAGTAGCCATTAAAATCAAAGGTTGCCTATTGGTTATACAATGTTGTACAGCTGACAAAAAACATTCCCCAACATAAGGTGAAACGCTGCCACCCATATAATGAAAAGACATGCTAGCAACCGTTACGTCTATTCCATTAACCTTACCAGTTGCAGCAAGCATAGATTCATTCTCTTTTGTTTTTGCTCTAGCTTCTTGAATTCTTAATTCATAATCTTTTGTATCTTTAAAATTTATAGGATTTTCTTCAGGTACGCCGTGTTCAAGAATTTCATATTCGTTATCAAAAAAAATTGAAAATCTTTTTTTATTAGAAATCGTATGGTGTTTATCACAAGATGGACAAACGTAAAGATTAGATACAAACTCTTCTTTTAAGGTAAGTTTTCCGCATGAACAATTAGTCCATAGAGTATCCTTTTCTTCACTTGATCTTTTTTTAAAGATAGATTTTATTTTTGGTTTTAAAAATTTTGTTATCCAGTTCAAATTATTTTCCTTTTTAAATTATATACCATTTTCGATAAAATTTTGACAGGATTATGTCCATTTTTTAAAGACTTAGTTATCGTTTTACACAACTGACTTCCAACAACTAAGCCATCCGCTTGTCTTAATAGCCCTATAGTTTTTCCAGTAATTCCAAAACCTATAACAATATTTTTCGATTGGCTAAATCGTTTTATTTTTTTATAATTTACCATGATTTGTTTTGGTGAAACCTTAAGCTTTCCACCTGTGGTAGATAACATGCTTATATAGTAAATCATCTCATGTGAGTCTCTAAGAATTTTTTTTATTCTAAAAATAGATGTTGTTGGAGATATAAGCTGAACAAAAGTAATGCCTAAAGTTTTACACTTATTGGCAAATATTTTATTTTCAGGATGGGGTAAATCTACTACTATTAATCCATCTACACTAGCCGCTTTACAATTTTTTAAAAAAGTATTTTCACCATTTTGATAAATTATATTGTAATAACCCATTAATATAAGAGGTTTATTTGGTTTATTTTTTTTGAATTTTTTTACAATTTGAAAAACGTTTTTAAGTTTAATTCCATTTTTTAACGCACGATAAGAACTTTCTTGAATCTGTCCACCATCAGCAACAGGTGTATTATGTGGAAAACCAAGTTCAATAATATCTGCATGTTCCGAAATTGAATTAATTATATCTAAAGATTTTTTTTTAGTATTGTCTCCAGCAACAGTATAAGTCAGTAAAGCGGGCCTCCTTTCTTTTTTGCAAATTTGAAATGCTAATTTTATTTTTGAAATCATCTTATATATTTTCCGAGCCTGCTTTTTATAATATCTTTATCCTTCAATGAGTCTCCACAACTATTGACGACTAAAATATTTGAAGAATCTAATTTGGGAGCTATACGAATTGCCTCTGCAAAAGCATGAGATGGTTCTAAAGATGGAGAAATTTTTTCTAATGTTGAAACTAATTTGTATGCATTTAAAGCCTCTTCATCTGTTGCCGAAGTATATCTTGCGCGTCCAGCATCTTTTAAAAAACAATGTAAGGGTGAAATTCCTGGATAATCTAAACCTGCTGAAATTGATTCCGTAGAACCTATTTGTCCTTCTTCATCTTGAATAAGATATTGGGCCGCACCATGTAAAATTCCAATTTTAGAACCACTAGTTAAAGGCGCTGCATGTAATTTGCTATTTTTTGGACCCCCTGCTTCTATACCAATAAACTCAGCTTCAGTATCCATAAATTCATTCCAAAAGCCCATTGCGGAACTTCCGCCTCCAACACAATTTAGTAATTTTAATTTACTAGGAATTTTTCCAAACTCTTCCTTAACTTGTTGTATTAGCTCCCTAGATATTTGGGCGGTGCTCCATGCACATATTTTTATAAAAATATTTGGTCCTACGGTAGAGCCAACACATAAATTTGTAGTTTCATTATTAGCAACCCAATAACGCATGGACTCACTTACTGCATCAACTAATGTTTGACTTCCTGTAGTAACAGGCACAACAGTGGCTCCATTTTTTCTCATTGCCTCTACATTGGGCCGTTGTCTTTTGATATCTTTTACTCCCATAAAAATTTTACATTTCAAACCAAATTTTTTAGCAGCCATAGAGAGCATTTTTCCTGCATAACCGGCACCTGTATCACCCACGATATATTTTTTACCTTCTCTTTTAGCTATTAAGCAGTGAACAGTTGCATTATAAATTTTGTGAGCTCCTCCATTGGCTTCAGATACAACTTTTGCATAAATTTGAGCTCCGCCCAAATGTCTTGTTAAGTTTTCTAATTTTATAAATGGGGTTGGAGTTCCCACATAATTTTTAAAATAAAAGTCTCTTTCTTTAATAAATCTTTTATCGTATCTAAGCTTTTCAAAGAGTTTTGTTAAATCATTAATAGGTTTTTTTAATATTTCAGGAATAAAATTACCTCCAAATTTACCTCCATAAAAATAATTTTTATCATGTTGATCAATTAAAGGTATTTTTTTTTTAATTTTGAATGATAATTTTTTTTGCATATTTTAAAAATTTTTCTATCTTATTAGGGTCTTTTATCTTATTTGTTTCTAGGGCACCGGACACATCAACAATATCAGCTAATTTTGAAATTTTATCAAGTTTATCTATATTTATGTTTCCTGCAATCATTTTTGTAATATTTTTTGGAATTTTCTTAATCCAGCTATAATTCCAGCTAATACTTTTTTCTAAGCCGGAGCTATCCCATAAAATAATATCAGCAGATTTTTTGATTTTGATATAATTAAGTATATCTTTTCTACTTTTAACTTGAATCGCAAAAATTATTTTTTTTTTATATTTCTTTTTAATTTTAAAAATTTCATCGTTATTGTATTTTCCATAAAGTTGAAAATAATCTAAATTGAGTTTTGTAAATTTTTTAAATTCCTCACAAGAGGGATTGACCAAAACACCTACAAATTTTGTTTTACCTTTTTTAATTTTGGTTAATTTAACTGCTTTATTGAATGCAATATGTCTGTGACTCTTTGGATAATTTAAAATAAAACCACAAAAGTCTGCTTTATTTTCTATGGCAATTTTTAATTGTTTTGCAGAAGTGAGACCACAAACTTTAACTTTCATAAAATTATTTTAAAGAATTAATTAATTTATTTATATTTTTTTTAATATTACCTTTTGTAATACTACGTCCTATGACGATTCCGGAAGCTCCATTTTTAAATGCCGATTTGGGAGTCATAATACGCTTTTGATCCTGAGGTTTATCTCCCGGTAGACGAATACCAGGAGTGAATATTTCCTTTTGAAAAATTTTTTTAATTTTTTTTACTTCATGCCCTGAACACACTATTCCATCCAGTTCAGCTAATTTTGCTAGCTTAGTTTGTTGTAAAACTAACTGTTCAATTGATTTGGTGTGACCTGTTTTTTGTAGCTCTTTTTTTGAGAAACTAGTAAGAATTGTAACACCCAAAACTTTTAACTTTTTATTTATTTTAAGGGCTGCTTTTTTTGCTGAACGCATCATCTGCAGGCCTCCTGATATATGAATAGTTAGATACGTTAAATTTTTTATATCTCTTAGAGAATATATAGATGCCTCAACAGTGTTTGGTATATCATATAGTTTTAAATCCAACCAAATATTATTTTTTTTAATCTTAGTGATAAAATTTCTTCCATTTTTAGAATTAAAAAACTCTAAGCCAAATTTGTATCCTATTTGCAATTTTTCAGTTTGGGTATTTTTAATTATTTTTTTAACTGAAATTAGATTATTTGAATCACAGGCAATAAATATTTTATTTTTAATTTTTTTCATTTATTATTTCTTTTAAATGCTTTGACATCTTAATTACAACTTTTTTTTTCTCTGGAACAAAAATCCTAGCTCCAGTTTTGGGATTTCTTGCGTTATATTTGGCTTT
>MDTF01002407.1_pt1 | contig 19012 bp, 19 predicted proteins | sample 811191 | NCBI WGS metagenome assembly MDTF01 (sample SAMN05326649, study PRJNA326480) | marine metagenome | isolation source: seawater | place: Southern Ocean | collected 2011 | reverse complement strand
TTTTTAGATATCCTTTAGCTAAGTTTATCTCAAAAAGAAGAGCTCCTGTAGCAAAAGCTATTTACGCTGAAATGGGTGGTAAATCACCAATTTTGGAGGAAACACAGGCTCAGGCTGACGAGATAGAGAAAAAATTACAAAGTGAGCAAGACGAATATAAGTGCTTCATAGCAATGAGGTGTTGGAAGCCGCGTGCTCAGGAAACAATACAGAAAGTAAAAGAATTTAATCCAAATCAAATAATCTTGTTACCACTTTACCCGCAATACTCAAATGCTACATCTGGTTCTTCAATTAAAGAATGGACAGACATTTGTAGAAAAGAAAACCTTACAACAGAAACTAAAGTTATTTGCTGTTACCCAACAGAAAAAGATTTTATCTTATCTTATGCTAGTTTAATCAAAGAAAAAATAGATCTAACAAAATTACACGAAATAACTTTAATTTTTTCTGCCCATGGTTTACCAGAAAATAAAATTAAACAAGGCGACCCTTATCAGTGGCAAGTTGAACAATCGGTAAAAGAATTGGTTAAAAAACTATCAATTAATAACTTAAATTATATATTGAGCTACCAAAGCCGCGTTGGACCGTTAAAATGGATAGGGCCATCTACAGAAAATGTTATTAAAGATGAAGCAAAAAAACAAAAAATTATAATTGTAGTACCTGTTGCATTTGTTTCAGAACATTCGGAAACTTTAGTTGAGCTCGATATTGAGTATAAAAAACTAGCTGTCGAGAATGGATCGAAAGACTATATCCGAGTTCCTGCCGTTAGTATCCAGCAAGATTTTATTAACTCATTGAAGTCAAATATTTTATGGGCTAGCAGTGGTGAAAAGTTTACATCTTCGATTAAATGCCTTAAAAAATTTAAAAAATGTCCAAGACTGCAAAAAATTTAATAACATGAATTTGTATCTCTTATTTAAGTCCCTACATTTAATTTCCGTGATTTCTTGGATGGCCGGGCTTCTTTATTTACCGAGACTATTTGTTTATCACTCAGAAACAGTTAATAATAAAGAGAAGAAAGAAACTTTTAAGTTAATGGAAAAAAGACTTTTTTTTTACATTATGAATCCAGCCATGGTTTTGTCCTGGATTTTTGGTATTCTATTAATTCACTCTATCGGATTTGAAAACTTTATTTATCTTTGGATGCAATTAAAAACTATTATGGTTTTGATGCTAACATTTTATCATTTTTTCCTTTTTCATTGTCTCAATAATCTTAGTCGTGATTATAGGAAATATTCTCCCAAGTTTTATAGAATTATAAATGAAGTCCCTACTATTTTACTAATTGGTATTATTTTTGTAGTTGTTTTTAAGCCATTATAGAGCTTGAGTTTTTTCTGAAAAGACCTATATTAAACATACTTACCTCTTCAACAAACAATCAAATGAACCTACAAGAATTAAAAAAACAAAACCCTGCGGATCTCATTACTCAAGCTGAAAAATTAGGTATTGAAAATCCAAGCACACTAAGAAAACAAGAAATTCTTTTCGCAATACTGAAAAAGCTTGCAGAGAAAAATGAGCAAATCACCGGTGCAGGTGTATTAGAGCTTTTACCAGACGGCTTTGGTTTTCTGAGAGCTATGGAATCAAACTATTTGCCCGGTCCAGATGATATTTATGTAAGCCCAAGCCAAATTAGAAGATTCGGTCTAAGAACAGGTGATACGGTAGAGGGTGAAATAAGATCGCCAAAAGATGCAGAGAGATATTTTGCTTTATTACAAGTAACAAAAATTAATTTTGAACAACCAGAAAAAGGTAGAAATAAAATTGCTTTCGACAACTTAACCCCGTTATATCCCAACGAAAAAATAACCTTAGAAGTTGAATCTACTAAAGTAGAAAAAAAACCGGATAACACTGCAAGATTAATTGATCTTGTCAGCCCGATTGGAAAAGGACAAAGAGCTTTAATTGTTTCTCCACCTCGAGCCGGTAAAACCATAATTCTGCAAAATATTGCACAATCTATTACTACAAATCATCCTGAGTGTTATCTGATGGTATTGTTAATAGATGAAAGACCCGAAGAAGTCACAGACATGCAAAGATCTGTAAAAGGTGAAGTTGTAAGTTCTACATTTGATGAACCAGCCTCTCGCCACGTCGCTGTCGCTGAAATGGTAATAGAAAAAGCAAAAAGATTAGTTGAACACAAAAAGGATGTTGTAATTTTATTAGACTCTATAACAAGACTGGGCAGAGCATATAACGCCGTTATTCCAAGTTCAGGAAAAGTACTAACGGGTGGTGTTGATGCTAATGCACTGCAAAGACCTAAGAGATTTTTTGGAGCCGCCAGAAATATCGAGGAAGGTGGTTCACTGACAATTATATCAACCGCTCTTGTAGATACTGGTTCTAGAATGGACGAAGTAATTTTTGAAGAATTCAAAGGGACCGGAAATTGTGAATTAATTCTTGACAGAAAAGTTGCTGATAAGCGTATCTATCCAGCGTTAGATATAACTAGATCTGGCACAAGAAGAGAAGAACTTCTTTTTCAAAAAGATGATCTTTCAAAAATGAATGTTCTTAGAAGAATTATAAGTCCTATGGGAACTATGGACGGGATTGAGTTTTTAATTTCAAAACTTAAAAACACAAAGAACAACGCAGATTTCTTTGATTCCATGAATAAAACTACCTAATTTTTTTTAAATTTTACTCCTCTCTTCTGTGTTATTAATAAAATCAACATGAATATTTATGCGCTTTCATCTGGCACAGGACCAACCGGCATAGCAATAATCAGACTGTCCGGAAAAGATGCTCTAAAAATCTCAGAATCAATATCGCAAAAAAAGAACATAAAATTTAAAGAAATAAACGTTTGTAAATTTTACAACCCTTCAAACAATGTGCTAATAGATGAAGGCTTATTATTATCATTCTCTGCTCCAAATAGCTTTACAGGAGACAATCTAGTTGAATTTCACATACACGGTAGCAACGCAGTAATATCTTATTTTTTAAAAGTATTGTCAGAACAAGATAATTGTAGGTTGGCCGAACCAGGAGAGTTTACTAAAATTGCTTTTCAAAATAATAAAATTGATCTTATTGAAGCAGAAAGTATTGGAGATTTAATTCACTCAGAAACAGAACTTCAAAGAAAACAAGCGGTGAAATTAGTACAAGGAAATGCATCTAATTATTATAACGATTTACGAGCAAAACTTATTAAATCATTAGCGTATATAGAAGCCAAAATTGATTTTGCAGAAGATGACTTGCCAGAAAGTGTTTTAAAAGAAGTTCAAGAATCAATCAAAACAGTGCAAACAGATATTAAAAAAATTTTAGAAGACCATAAGACCGGAGAAAAGATCAGGGATGGTTTCAGAGTATCTATAGTTGGAGAAGTAAATGCTGGAAAGTCATCTCTACTTAATCTTATGTCAAAGAGAGACGTAGCCATTGTTTCAGAAGAAAAAGGAACAACAAGAGATATCATAGAAGTATATTTAAATATTGATGGATATCCTGTCATAATGGCAGATACCGCAGGCATAAGAGATTCTAAAAATGAAATTGAAAAAAAAGGAATTTCATTAGCAATTAACAAATCAAAAGAATCAGATTTAAGTTTAATAATGATTGATAATTCTTCCAAAATTATTAATCTTCAAATTAAAAATTTAATCAATGAAGATTGCATTGTTGTTTTAAATAAATCTGATATTGACAGTAAACAAAATCATAGTTTTAACAAAGTGAAAGTAGTGCTGATATCAGTTAAAAAAAATGAAAACATTAATCAGTTGATCGCAGAAATAAAAAATAAATTATGTAGAAAATTTATATCCTCAAACAATGTTTTAATAACGAGAGAAAGACACAGAGTTAAATTAAATGATTGCTTGAAAGAGATAAATAATTTTCTTAAAAAAGATCAAAACAAAGAGATAGAAATGGCAGCAGAAGATCTTAGACTAGCAACAAGACACCTAGGTAGTATAGTGGGTAAAGTAGATGTAGAAGAAATCCTTGGCTCAATTTTTAAAGATTTCTGCATAGGAAAATAATCAAAATAACATCTTGTAAAATTATTTTATAGTCATACATTTAGTTCATGAACAATATGAGCTATGAAGTAGTTGTTATTGGAGGTGGTCATGCTGGATGTGAGGCAGCAGCAGCATCCGCTCGAATGAGTGTTAATACAGCACTTTTTACCCATAAAATAGAAACCATAGGAGAAATGTCATGCAACCCAGCTATTGGCGGTTTAGGTAAAGGTCATCTCGTAAAGGAAATAGATGCTCTTGATGGTGTAATGGGTGTGGTAACTGACATGTCAGGTATTCAATTTAGATTACTTAACAGGAGTAGAGGTCCAGCTGTACGCGGCCCAAGAACCCAATCAGACAGAGCTCTTTATAAAGAATACATGCAAAAAATTTTGTTAAATTATGAAAACCTAACTGTAGTTGCCGATCCAGTGGTTAAGTTTTTATTTGATAATGAGAAAAACAAAATTATAGGCTTCGTTTGTGCTAGTAATAAACAAGTTTTCTGTAAACAACTTATTTTAACAACTGGAACTTTTCTAAACGGATTAATCCATATTGGAGAAAGACAGATACCTGCAGGAAGATTCAATGAAAAGCCCTCAACCGGTTTAAGTGAACAACTTGAAAAATATAACATCAGACTAGGTAGACTCAAAACAGGAACTCCTCCACGACTGGATGGAACAACTATTAACTATAATGAAATTGAAATGCAGGCTGCAGATAGTGAACCATATTTTTTTTCTTTTTTAACCAACAAACTAAATAATAAACAAATTTCGTGCGGTATTACCCATACAAATAAAGAAGTTCACAAAATAATAGCTGACAACATACATCTTAGCGCCATGTATTCAGGTAATATCAAAGGTATTGGTCCAAGATATTGTCCATCTATAGAAGACAAGATTATAAAATTTAAAGAAAAAGAACAGCACCAAATATTCCTAGAACCCGAAGGATTAAAGGACAGTACTATTTACCCAAATGGAATATCCACTTCCCTTCCTGAAGAGATTCAACTCCAAATGTTGTCTAAAATAAAGGGTTTAGAGCAGGTCAAGATGATTAGAGCAGGCTATGCTATAGAGTACGATTATGTAGATCCAAGAGAGTTAAATCCAACTCTAGAAACTAAAAAAATTAAATCTTTATTTTTGGCAGGACAAATAAACGGAACGACAGGATATGAAGAAGCAGCCGCTCAAGGTTTGATAGCAGGTATAAATGCTGCATTGAAAATAAAGAATGAAAAAGAATTTATACTGGACCGGTCCGAATCTTATATCGGAGTTATGATTGACGATCTTATAACTAAAGGTGTATCCGAGCCCTATAGAATGTTTACCTCAAGAGCGGAATACAGACTTTCTTTGCGAGCTGATAATGCTGATCAAAGATTAACACCCCTTGGTATTAAGATTAGTTTAGTAAAAGAGAAACGAAAAAAACTTTTTTTAGATAAGCAAAAAAAGTTAATTTCAGTTTTTAATGCTTTACAATCAAAATTAATATCTCCAAATGCTGCAGCTAAACATTCTGTTAAAATAGCCATGGATGGTGTCAAAAGAACTGGTATTGAAGTCCTCTCTCAGAATGGAGTAACTTTAGACAAGGTGAGAAAAATATGGGATAGTATACCCCAATTTGAGAAATATATAGATGAACAAGTAGAAATTGACGCTCATTATTCTGGTTATTTAAAACGACAGACACATGATATAGCTGCATTCAAAAAAGACGAAGCTATCACTATTCCCAATGATATTGATTATGAAAACTTTAGCGGTCTATCCAATGAAATCAAGTCAAAACTTAAACTAATCAAGCCAAAGACTCTCGGACAAGCTTTAAGAATAGATGGTGTGACTCCAGCAGCTGCAATTATACTCTTAGCATTTATCAAGAAAAGTAGATATAAAGTATCTGCTTAATGACAGAAAAAGAAGTCCAGTCCATACTATTAAACAAATTAAACTTCAGTCAAGACTCGATATATAAAATTGATGTTTTTTGTCGTGAAGTAATATCATATAATCAGAAATTTAACTTAATATCTAAGACTACTGAGAACATAATCTGGGATAGACATGTTCTAGATTCAGCCCAATTAGTAAAATTTATAGACTTTGACAAATCCTCGAGCTTGTCCGATTTAGGTACCGGCGCAGGTTTTCCAGGTATAATTCTTGCAATATTCAATAAAAACCCAAGTTTTCACGTGAAACTTTATGAAAAATCTAGAGTAAAAAACAAATTTCTTCTCGAAGTATGTAGTAAATTGAACATAAAAGCAGAAATACTTGAGAATGATTATAGATCTCATAATATTAATTCCGATTATGTAGTTTCAAGGGCTTTTAAGAAACTTGAGGAACATATTCGTATTTCACGTGAAATAGTTAAAGTTAATCACAAACTTATCATTTTAAAAGGAAGAAGCGCCGAAGAAGAAATAAAAAACCTTAACAATGACTTCAATTACAGTTATAGCTTAGAAAAAAGTATGACCAGCCCTGAATCTAAAATAGTTATAGTCGAGATTAAAAAATAAAATGCCAAAAATAATTTCAGTCATAAATCAAAAAGGTGGTGTGGGGAAAACCACAACAGTAGTTAACCTTTCAACAGCCTTAGCTCAACTTGGAAAAAAAATATTAGTAATAGATTTGGACCCTCAAGGAAATGCTACTACAGGCCTAGGAAGATCTAACAACGAAAGTGACAAAAATATTTATAAAGTCATAATAGGACAATCCGACCTAAAAAATTGTATTCAAAGCAGTTGCGTTAAAAACCTTGATATCATTGGCTCAAACGTCAACCTATCGGGCTTAGAAGTAGAAACTGCTAATAACCCTAAGAGAGCCTTCCTTTTAAAGGAGATTTTGACAGAAAAAAACAGAGATGTGTTTGAAAGATATGAAAACATTTTTATTGATTGTCCGCCATCATTAAGTTTGCTTACAATAATGTCTTTGGTTGTTGCAGATGAACTATTGGTTCCACTTCAAACAGAATTTTTTGCACTAGAAGGGATTTCTCAATTAGTAAAAACCATCGAAAGAATAAAGATTAATTTAAACCCTACTTTAGAAATTAGAGGAATTCTTCTAACCATGTTTGACAAAAGAAATAAATTGTCAACCCAGGTTGATGATGAGGCTAGAAAGTATTTTAAAGAAAAAGTTTACAAAACTGTAATACCAAGGAACGTAAGATTATCAGAAGCACCTTCACACGGAGTTCCGTGCATCGTTTACGACAAGGCATGCTTGGGAAGTCAGTCGTACATAAGTCTAGCTAAGGAATTTATAGAACAGGGAAACAATAAAGGAATTTGATGGCTGAAGAAAAAATTAAAAAAGGGTTGGGAAGAGGATTAATGTCATTATTTGGTGACCAAGTAGTATCAGAAACAAGCATACAAGGATCAGAAAAAAAAAGTGAAATTGATACCTCGTATTTGTTAATATCCATAGGCGATTTGAATAGAAATAGGTTTCAGCCTAGAACGTATTTTGACGAAAAGAAAATAGACGATCTAGCTCAATCAATAAAAAAAAATGGTATAATTCAACCTATAGCCGTTAGAAAAGATAAAGACGATAGTTACGAAATAATTGCTGGTGAGAGAAGATGGCTAGCCGCTCAAAAAGCTGGGTTACACAAAGTACCAGTAATTGTTTTAAATCTTAATAACACACAAGCATTGGAATTAGCTATAGTTGAAAACATACAAAGAGAGGATCTTAACTCAATCGAGGAAGCCAAAGGTTACGAAAGACTTATTAACGAATTTAAATATGATCAAGAAAAACTCTCAGAGTTTATGGCCAAAAGTAGAAGTCATATCAGCAACACGTTAAGACTTTTATCTTTGCCAGTCGAAGTAATTAAGTTAGTGGAAGAAGGTAAGCTAACTGCAGGTCAAGTTCGTCCCTTAGTTGGCCGGTTTAACGCTCTTGAAATTGCAAAGTCTATTATCAAAGAAAAACTTAGCGCTAGATCAATTGAAAATTTAGTAAAAAATGAAAAAGAAAAAGAAGGATCCAAATCAATGTTACGTAAACCAACGGATCCAAATATTTTATTAGTTCAAAGAAAAATCGAAGAGCATCTTGGGTTAAAAGTTAAAGTTATCAATAAAAAAAATAATTCCGGAAAGATTATAATCGAGTACAGTGACCCTGATCAGTTTGAAATGGTGTCTAGTTTGCTCAAAAAGAAATAGAAGCTTCTTTAGACAATGAGACTATAAGTTCTTTAATTACGATGTCATTTCTAATTTGGGGATTTTTTTTCATTAAAATTTCCGCTTCACCTATTTTGTCAGCCATCTTATTTAATTTTTCTAAATTCCATTTTTTAAGCTGTTCTAAGTATAAGGGCTTATCTTTCCAGAAGATTGTTGGTTTTAAACTTTCTAATGTTTTTTCGTAGCTATTAAATTCATCTTTATTTTTTTGAATTTCTATCAATTTTAAGACCCTATAATTCAGGCTATTCAAGTAATAGAAACAGTCTTCATTTAAAATATCAATTCCAGAAAGTAGCTTATTAATCTTATCTTTCCTTCCTGCTAATGCGTTATCTCTTATTTCGTCAAAACTAGTATTATTTTTTATATTAAGAATTTCTAAAAGCTGACCACTATTAATTGATTTTTCAATAAAAAAGTCTTTTATCTTTATAATTTCATTCTGAATAATTTTTCTATTAGAGCCTGAATTTGTTATAATAAGATTAATCAATTCACCCGTAATACCTTTAAACCCACTAAGCTTTTTACTTATATAACTAACTAAAGTCCTGTCGTTGTCTACATAACAGGGTATTACTGCTAAATTTTTATTTTTTTCAAACAAATTTCTTAACTTCGATTTTTTATCTAGTGCTTCACAAAAAATATATATTTTAACATTTTTATTATTTTTTTCTAAACAATCAAAAACCTCATTTAATAATTTTTCCGTAGCTGAGTGTATAAAAATTATTTTTTTTTCATTAAAAAGAGATTCGTTGAAAATATTATCAAATAAAATATTTTTATTTTTTAAAATTTCTAACTCAAATAGGTTTATTATTTCTGCACTTTTATTAAGTTTTTTTAATTGTTCTCTAAGATCTTCTTTAATACCGTCATTTTCTCCATACAAAAGAGCTGCCCGGTATTCTTCCAGAACCTGAGGATTTTGTTCAATTATATAGCTTTTTAGTATCACTTAATATTTAGAATACAGAATTATAAAATTTGATATATCTTCGGATAATTTCTGAACAACGTTCCCTTTAGTATTTTTTTCATTGTTAATAGTATCGCTATGATTTTTAGCAATATCATAGTCAGAATTCCTAACAAAAGATCTTTCAATGGTTTTTTGAGTATTAATATTTTTAAATAGTAAATTAGCTGATATTGATAAATTATATCTCGTAACTTTACCTGCTGAATTTTTTTGTTTAACTTTTCTTTTTTTTGTAACATTTAAATCAAGAACATATTTATCCTCTGAATCTTTGTTGGAAATTAACAAAAGATCGTTCTTTAACATAAATCCGATACGTTTATCACCTGTAACATTGACATTTTGGAAATGAATTTGTGATTCAACTTGACTAATCTTTTTGTAACCACAGGATAATACTAAAAATGATAAAATAAAAATTAGAATAATATTAATTTTTTTTGACATAAAAGTTTATTTTACAAGGTAGTTAATAATTTTATTTTTTACAAATATAGTTCTTGTAATTTTTTTATTGGTTAAATTATTATTAATCTTTTTATTTTTTTTACTTTCATTTATAGCACTTTTTTCATCTAAATCTTTTTTTACCTCTATTATTTCTCTTGTTTTGCCATTAATTTGAATGGCAATTTTGATATACTCATCTAAAATCAAGTCATCATTTATTTTAGGCCACGTATCTATTTTCGTTTCACCAATTTTTTCTAAGCACTCATGTGCAAGGTGGGGTACAAACGGAATAAGCACCTTTAGTAGATTGGAAAAATTCTTTTTAAAACATTTGTTACTAATCTCTTCTTCTTGAGCACCAGCAAATAAATTGTAAATGATGTAAATATTTGCCACCACTACATTTAATTGAAAATTGTTAATTAAATTAGTTATTTTTACAAGATATTTGTTAAAATTAACTTCAAATTCTTCATCTTTTTCAGAGCTTTTATTTTTTCTTTCAATAATCAAATTATTCAAATTATAAATTTTTTGTAAAAATTTGTATGCCGCAGTTACCCCTTGACTGGACCATTGAACATCTTTCTCTGGTGGGCTATCGGATAATATGAACCATCTAACTGCATCTGCTCCATATACTTTAATCATACTTTCAGGATCAATAACATTTTTTTTGGATTTAGACATAGATTCTGATGGCCCAACCGTTACCGTTGTCTTATCAGAAATTTTAATTATTCTATTTTTTTCATCTTTTTTTATCTCGTCAGGATTCAACCACTTATTGTTACTATCTTTGTAAGTCTCATGACAAACCATGCCTTGAGTAAATAAACCTTTAAACGGTTCATTTTCTTTAATTTCTGGATTGTTTTTTTTTACTGCTCGCATGATGAATCTTGAATATAGTAAATGCAAAATAGCATGTTCAACACCACCAATATATTGATCTACAGGTAGCCAATAATTTAAATCATTAACATCAAAGGGTTGGCCTTTGTCATGTGGTGAACAAAATCTCATAAAATACCAAGAGGAATCAACAAAAGTATCAAGAGTATCTGTCTCTCTAATTGCTGGTTTTCCAGTTTTTTTATGAATTGTTTTTTTCCATGTAGTATGGCTGTCGAGAGAGTTACCTCCTTTTTTTAAATTTATGTCTTCCGGCAATTTAATAGGCAGCTCTTCCTTCTCGACCGGAACTATACTGCCATCATCCAAATAAATCATAGGTATCGGACAACCCCAATACCTTTGTCTAGATACACCCCAATCTTTTAAACGGAATGTTATTTTTTTCTGCCCAATTTTCTTAGCTTCTATATTATTTATAGACACTTTCTTTGCTTCTTGAACAGTTAAGTCGTTTAAAAAATCAGAATTAATTAACACTCCTTCTCCTGTATATGCTTCATTTAAATTATTAAAATCTTTAACTATATTTTTGTTTTCTGTAACCACCTCAATAACATCTAAGCCATATTTTTTTGCAAAGTCCATATCTCTTTGATCGTGAGCAGGACAACCAAAAATAGCACCAGTTCCATAGTCCATTAAAACAAAATTTCCTACATATACTGGAATTTTTTTACTTTTAATAAAAGGGTGATTGACTGTAAATTTTGTATCAAAACCAATTTTTTCTGCCGCAGCAAGAGCCTCTTCTGTTGTACCAACTTTTAAACTCTCTTCTTTAAACTTTTGAAAATCTTTATTCTTTTCAAATTTTTTACATAAAGGATGATCAATAGATATTGCTAAAAATGTTGCTCCAAAAATGGTGTCAGGTCGTGTTGTAAAAATTTTTATTTTATCTTTACTTTCAGTTATTTCAAAATTAATTTCACAGCCTGTAGATTTTCCAATCCAGTTTTTCTGCATTAACTTAACTTTTTCTGGCCAATTGTTTAGTATGTTTAAACCGTCTAGTAGCTCGTCAGAAAATTTTGTAATATTAAAAACCCATTGTGATAATTTCTTTCTCTCAACAACAGCACCAGAACGCCACCCTCTACCATTAATCACCTGTTCGTTTGCAAGAACAGTTTGTTCTACAGGATCCCAGTTCACATAGTTTTCTTTTCTTGAAACAAGCCCTTTATTAAAAAAATCAATAAATAGTTCTTGTTGATGTTTATAATAATTTTCGTCACAAGTTGATATTTCGAGACTCCAATCAATGGAAAGGCCTAACATTTTTAACTGTCTTTTCATCTCTGATATATTTTTTTTTGTCCAATCTTTAGGGTGAAGATTATTTTCTCTAGCCGCATTCTCAGCCGGCAAACCAAATGCATCCCAGCCCATTGGGTGCAAAACGTTAAAACCATTTAAATATTTAAATCGAGCAATAACATCTCCTATTGTGTAGTTTCTTACATGTCCCATATGAATCTTTCCAGATGGATAAGGAAACATTTCTAAACAATAAAATTTAGGATTATCTTTTGAACGGTTTAAATTTTTTTTTTCAAAAATTAATTGCCATTTTTTGTCAATTAATTGAAAATTAACTCTTTCCATTATAAAGGCTATTTTTTTGTTTTATCTTGCTTTTCAATGAAAGCTGCTGTCTTTAGAATTGTAGATGTTAATTCTTCTTTAATTTTTGAATCGACTACAACTATAGAACAATTGTTGAGAGTTGAGCATTGTCTCTGATGAACTGTAATTTTTAAACTATTACTTTGAATTTCATTTGACAAAAACCTAACAGTTATTTTAATGGAATCGTTATTTTTACCATCACTGTACCAGTCTGTAATAACTAAACCTCCTGAATAATCTACGGTAGTAAAAGGGATAAAATCTAAAGCATCAAGAGTTGCTCTCCACATAGGGTTTGAGGTACTAAATTCATAGTTAGTTCCTCCTCTTTTTTTTAGTACATTTCCTATCGCAACACCCCTACCTTCTTCAACGTTCTTTTTTGCACGTTCCATTGAATTTGTAGGATTTTTTCTGGTATCCGTTTTCTTGTAAAGACCGCATGATGTAGTCAAAAAAAGAATTAGGCAAAAATAAATATAAATTTTTTTAAAATAAGTATTTTTCATGTTTTTTATAGATTTGTATCAAATTTAGCATTATGTAAAAAAATCATTATTAACTTAAATATTTACGATAGAGTATAAAAAAAGACAACAAAACCAACCACTTATAGTTGTAAATATGCAACAATTTTATCAAATCGAACTATATTTAAACAAATAACAACAAATTTAGGTCAAAACTCAATAAGGTCCGATCAATTAATAATATATTAATAATTAACAAAAAAAAAAAGGAACAAAATGAAAAACATAATCAAAACAGTAATCGTTATGTTGACTTCTATTTCTTTATTTACGTCTGCAAATGCAGGTGAATTAACTGTATCTGGTACAGCAAAAGCCACTTACAACATTACATCTGGATATGCTAACACAGGTAAAGCTTTAGGTGTCGCAAACGAATTTGATCTTGGTGCTAACGGTGAACTAGATAATGGTTACACATGGAAATACCAAATTCAAATGGATCCAGGTAACTCTACTAACGTATCATCTTCATCTGAAGTTGAAAACGATGACTCTCAGTTAACTCTTACAACTCCATACGGAACAGTAGGTGTGTTTATATCTGAAGGTGGTCTAGACTTAGAAGATGGTGCATCTCAATCAGTATACGGAAGACCAACAGATCTTGGTGATCCTTCGGCAACTACTGATGCTTATGATATCGACGGTACAAATAACCTACAATACCACACGCCAAAAGATCTTTTACCTTTCGGTATAGCTGTTAAAGTTGGTTACGCACCAAATGCTCCAGATGCGAATAACTCTGCAAATGGTTCAGGTGTCGTGAATACAAGAGCAACAACTAACAAAGGATTAACAGCACATGGTATGCAAGTTAAAGCTGAACCAATCGATGGTTTAGTTGTTGGAGCTTCATTTGTTGAAACTATGGATTCAGCAACAGAATTAACACGTCGAGGTGACAATAATTCTTACGCAGCAATGATTACTTATGCAATCGGCTCGTTTGAACTAGGTGCTTCGCGTTCGCATTTTGATCCATTTATAAACAGTGTAGCAACACCAACTACAACAGCTAAATACTATGAACAAGGTAACTATTCAGTAGCCTTCGCGGTTAATGATAATTTATCTCTGTCGTATGAGTTAGAGGAGTCTGAAAAAACATTTTTAGCAGATGCTCAAGCTACTGTAGAACAAACATCTACAGCACTTCAAGCTGCTTACACTATGGGCGGAATGACTGTAGCTTTAAGTTTAGGTGACTACGAAAATGTTGGATACACTACTTCTAATGATGCTAAACAGACGTTAATAGCAGTATCTATGGCGTTTTAGTTAGTACCTAAGAATAATTAATTTAAAAAAGCCGGTTAGAAATAGCCGGCTTTTTTTTTAGTTCAGACATCAAACATAGACCTTTCGATTTAACTAAGTTCAATTTTAGTAAATTTTTACTATTAATACCACCCAAAGGTATTAAATTCATTAAACTACTTTTCTGGATTAAATTAAATTTAATAATACCCAAGTAACTTTTTTTGTTTTCATAGTTTGTTTTAAATAATCTTGATAAAATAATTGTGTTGCATCCCTGTTTTTTTTTTTCATACAACTCTCTATAGGTATGAGCAGATCCTATTAAATTATAACCATATTTTGAGTAAATTTGTTTATTATAAGATGACAGATACAAGCCATCTGCTTTAAGATATTTTGCTAATTTAAAATTATTAGCTATATAAAATTTGAATTTTTTAATTCGACATTTTTTTCTAAATATATTTAATTTTTCATAACTTTCTAGAATTGTATTATTTCGGTAGATAATAGAAATTTTAATGTTATTTCTAATGAGATCAAGGTTAATTGATTTCGTGTTTTCTATATATAAATAATAATTATTCTTTATAATAAACATAAATGAATTCAATAATTAATCGATTTGAAAATATAAAATCTCTTATTAACAATAGCAACGTAAAGATTATTGCCGTTTCCAAAACCTTTTCTTATGATGATATAAGTCCTTTGGTTGAGCACGGTCATCTAGATTTTGGCGAAAATAAAGTGCAAGAAGCACAGTCTAAATGGGTAAATATAAAAAAAAGTAGACCAAATATTTGTTTACATATGATTGGAAAACTACAATCCAACAAGGCTAAAGATGCTGTTAGACTCTTCGATTATGTTCATTCCTTGGACAGTCAAAAGCTTGCAAATGTATTAGCTAAACATGAAAATTTAGCTAAGAAGAAACTCAAATACTTTATTCAAGTAAATATTGGAAATGAAAAACAAAAAGCAGGTATAGGCATACATCTTCTAGATGATTTTTATTATTATTGTGTCAAAGAACTAAAAATTAATATCATTGGTTTAATGGCGATACCTCCCAACAATAGTAAAGCAGATGACTACTTTAAGAAATTAATGGAGTTAAATAAATTATTAGGTTTAAAAGAATTAAGCATGGGTATGTCATCAGATTTCTCAACAGCACTAAATTACGAGACGACGTTTGTAAGACTAGGTAGTTCAATTTTTGGAAGTCGAACTAACTAATTGATATTTTTGATTTGCTATTGATATTGGCAATTAATAGGATCATATCTTTCTTTGTAATAGCAACACAACCCATCGTAGGTTTATAATTTTTCCTAGAAATATGCAAAAATATTGCACTTCCCCTTTTTTTTATAATAGGTCTTAAATTATAATCGAGCACAATTAAAAAATCATAGATATTTTTCTTTAACCAAAGTTTTTCCGCACTCGAGTCAAAGGGAAATTTGACCATTTTATTATAATATTTAGAATCAGATTCATCACACCAACCCATATTTTTTTTTATTACAATTTTTTTAAGTAGTGTTTTCAATCTTGGCACCCTATCTTTTCTGTAAAATATTGACTTAAATCCAAAAGTCCCTCTAGGTGTCTTACCATCACCTTCGATTTTTCTTGATGTAATTCCTCTTTTACCTATGGCACATTTTATCTTATACTTACTGAAGTATAAAAAGTTTTTTTTTAATTTAATATTCATATACTTATGAAAAATATCCTACTTATTTTTGGCTCAGAAAATTTTAATAATTCTTTAAATGAAATTAAAGAATATTTAAATTTTTCATTAGTTTTCTATAACAAGAATACTTTCTCCGAATCATTAATAGTTGAAGCTAGCTTTATTATCGTAGAAAGAGAAGTATGTATTGATAAGGATATTTTTCGTTTAATTGGTAAAATAAAGAATAAACCTCTTTTACTCTTACAGAAAAGCAATTCCCCAGATGATATTAAGCTTATTTGTAGTGAGATACTGATTCTTCCTTTAAATCTTAAAGAAATTTCAAATAAAATTATAAACTTAATAACTGTTAAAAAATTTATTCAGAATTCTTCTGTTAAAGTAAAAGAATATATAATTGACAAGAATGAAAGAAAATTAAAAAAATTAAATTTATCAATCACTATTACTGAAAGAGAAATACAGCTTATTGAATTATTATTTAATGAAAAAAATCCATTATCAAAAAAAATAATTTTAAGAAAAGTATGGAAATATGCCGATGACGCTGACACTCATACTGTAGAGACGCATATTTATAGACTTAGAAAAAAAATATTAAATAAGTTTGATGATGGAAATTTTATAATTAATTCCAAAAATGGATATTCAATTTGAAAAAAAGAAATAAAATAGCGGTTGATCTATTTTCTAAAAAATATAGAAAGCGTATTATTACGTCAAGAAAAGGAAAAGGTAGCTTTAAAAGAAAGAAAAAACTAACTTAGACGAGCTCCAATTTTTTGAATAATTTTAGATGCCATTTCTGTTCCCATTTTTAGACTTTCTTTAATCGTCAATTTATTAATATATCCATTTAGAAAACCAGCTGCAAATAAATCCCCAGCACCAGTTAAATCGACTATTTTAAGATTTTTTTTAGGCTCACATTCTGTAACTCCAGAACTACTAATTGCAACACTTCCTTTATCCGATCTTGTAATTATTAATAATTTATTCAATTCTTTACCAAAATTAATTACCTCATCAAATGTTTTTACGTTTATTAATTCCATTATTTCTTGCTCGTTAGCAAATGTTATGTCTAATTTATTTTTAACTAAATTGTAAAAGCTATTTTTGTGTCTTTCTACACAAAATTTATCAGACAAAGACATTGCCGACATGTTTGCAAGCTCTAATGATTTTTCAAAAGCTGCTTTCGGTGCTCCTTCATCCCACAAATATCCTTCTAGAAAGACTAACTCATTTTGTTTAATAATATTATCATCAATATCTGCAGGTGTAATTTTTCCTGCTATCCCCAGGAACGTACACATTGTTCGTTCTGAATCGGATGTAACTAAAATTAGACAGGTTCCAGTTGAGATATTTTCTATTTTCTTATTATAACAGTACTTAACCTTCTCATCAGTCAGACTTTTTTCATATTCATTACCTAATTTATCATCATTAACTTTCCCTATAAAAGAGACCTCATTTTTAAGTTGCGATAAACCTACGATAGAGTTTGCAACAGATCCACCAGCTATAGTTTTTTCAATATTTAAATTAGACAACAATTCTTTAAATTCTTTTTCATCTACTAATTTCATGGTACTTTTAGTTAGATTATTTTTTATCAAAAATTGATCGTCAACCTTGCAAATTACATCTACGATTGCATTTCCTATTCCTAAAATTTTCATAATGTTTATTAGGCCTTTACGTTTTTAATTGGCGTTTTTCTATTTGGGTAACAACTCCTACAAATTTTACAGCTTATACCATAACATTCTCTTGCTTTACAATATTCTCGGCCATAAAAAATTATTTGAAGGTGGAGTTTACTCCAAGTTTTTTTTGGGAATAATCTTTTTAAATCTTTTTCTGTTTGCACTACATTTTTACCATTGGTTAAACCCCATCTTTGAGCTAACCTATGAATATGAGTATCAACAGGAAATGCCGGCTGACCAAAACCTTGAGACATGACCACACCTGCAGTTTTGTGACCAACGCCAGGCAACTTTTCGAGTTCTTCAAAGCTTCTTGGAACTCTACCCTTATGATTTATCATTAATTGTTTTGATGTTAGATATATGCATTTAGCTTTTACTCTAAAGATACCTATACTTTTAATAAGTATTTCAATTTTTTTTCTTCCCAATTTAACAAAATGTTCAGGTCTATTATATTTAGGGTATATATCTTTAGTTACATTATTTACATTAACGTCGGTGCACTGAGCAGATAGGAGTACAGATATTAATAAAGTGAATTTGTTTCTGTGCTTGAGGGGAATAGGTGTTTTAGGATAAATTTTATTTAGTATTTTTGAGATTAATTTAACTCGTTGATTCTCATGCATTATCTCAAACTTATTTAAAAGCTAAAACGTTTCTCATTGAATATAAGCCTGGCCCTCTATGGACCAACCATTTTGCAGCTGTTAAAGCTCCTTCTGAGTAAAGAGTTCTATCGAACGCTTCATGATTTAAGGTAATAATTTCTTTGCCGTTAGAGAATTTGACTTCATGTTCTCCAATTACTTCTCCTTTTCTTAGTGAATTAAAATTTATTTTTTTTCCATAAGGAAAGGATTTTTTATTTAAAAATTTTTTCCCAATCAGCTTAAAAAGATCTTTATTTTTACCTTTAGCTATACCTTTGCCTAACATCAAAGCAGTGCCTGACGGGTGATCTTTCTTATTCTTATGGTGAACTTCAAAAATTTTACTTAAATATTTGTTGTTTAAGGACATCGAGGCAATTTCTGTCAAATACATAAGAAGATTAATTCCTAAACTCATATTTCCTGCTTTTAAAATTGTAATTTTTTTTGCATATATCCTAATTAGATCCTCTTCTTTTTGGGTAAAGCCTGTTGTTCCAATAACAACTTTTTTTTTTAGTTTAAGTGCAATTTTAAGAATTTCCAAAGTACATTTTGGGACTGTAAAATCTATTATTACATCTGCTTTTCTGAGTGACTGTTCTGTGTTTAAACTTGGTTGAATGCCATTTATTTTTTTATTAATTTTTGTATTCTCCGTGAGTGTTGTTATTGAGAAATTTCTATCTTTTTTTGATGACCTAATAAGTTGTTGACCCATTCTCCCCATACAGCCAGTAATTGCTAAATTAATTTTTTTCATTATTTTGTTCCCCAAAATTTTTTAGCTTTTTCAAAAAAACTTTTTATAGTTGGGCTTAGCTTAG
>MDTF01003575.1_pt1 | contig 19027 bp, 20 predicted proteins | sample 811191 | NCBI WGS metagenome assembly MDTF01 (sample SAMN05326649, study PRJNA326480) | marine metagenome | isolation source: seawater | place: Southern Ocean | collected 2011 | reverse complement strand
TGCCCTTTTTTCGGCACTACATAAGGTCCCTACATAGGTTGCTTCAAAATTTTGCGGGTTTTCCCTACATAATGTAGGTAAAGTCACTTTTTTTGTCACTTTTTACAGAGGTTTGAAACCTATTTTTCAAAAATGGAAATTTAGTGGTTTTTTTCTGTTTTTCAAAATGAAGGATTGGGTCTGTGTTTTTTTGTAAAAACGAGACACATGGAATATATTTGGATGTGTTTATTTTGTTGTGGCAGCGTTGTTGCTGTGTATATACAAAAATATAAAAAGTATGTAATATTAGTGAATCTTATAGAAATGAAATAATATGATATCTTATAGAAATGATATATCATATAAAAGTAATGTTGTAAACACAATTATAATGATTACTGAAGATGGAATTGTTGATTTTGTCGATGAAAGTGGCGGTTTTCTCATCACACGCAAGAAAGTGAACCATACAAATTTTTCATTCAATACTGCGCTTGCATGCTTAACAGGGTATAATCAAATCATTTCTAAATTCTACAATGATTTTTTACCAAAATTCAACGAAAAAATTATTTTGATTATTATTGAAACCGATGATTTCATTCTAACACAAGAAATGGCATCTCACCCATTGATAAAACACATATATTGCTGGAACAAACCACTGAACCACCCAAAGGTATCTGCAATACCAATAGGATTGAACTATGACCGCCAACATGACGTATTGTTTCACTGGTTAGAACAAAATAAAGCCACGAATCTACATGACAAACTACTATGTGTGAATTATTCACCCAACACTAACTCAGTTCGCGGAGCTTTGATTCAAAAAGCAAACACAGAGTGGAAAGGGTTTTGTGATGTATTGGGATTTATTCCTAACCAAACTGAGTATTGGAGACCCAGTCATATTGAAGGAAAAATCCGAATCAACGTTACAAATCCAAAATGTTATGATGTCATGTCGCAATATAAGTTTGTGCTGTCTCCACCAGGTGCTGGTATGGACTGTCATAGAACGTGGGAAGCTCTATACATAGGATGCATCCCAATCGTGATAACTTCAAAGATAGATGAACTGTATGAAGGAATTTCTGTAGTGGTTGTGAAGGATTGGAGTGAGATTACAAAGGAGTTCTTAGAGAGAAAATACGACGAAATAATGAAGAATAAAGAAGAAAATAAATACAATATGGAAAAATTGGAATTGAAATATTGGACAGACAAATTAGTGATTGATAAAACACCAAAGCAAAATATTCATTTTATTACGTATGGCAATGATAAATTTGAAAAAGCAAAGACACGAATTGTGAAAGAAGCACACGCGTTTGGCGAGTTCACTTCAGTCAAAGCATTTGGACCAGAACATTTACCGAAAGATTTTACAAACAATTATAAGCAGATTCTAAGTATGCCAAGAGGAGGTGGCTATTGGATTTGGAGACCAATGATAATCCAGCAGGCATTAGATAACATGAATGATGGTGAATATCTTGTCTATCTTGACGCAGGTTGCATTATAAACCCAAAAGGAAAACGCAGATTTAACGAATATTTACAATTGTTAGATGATAACAAAAATAAATACGGAATATTATCATTTCAAATGAGCGGTAATAATGGACCGGGTGGTCTTGAAAAGGAAAAGTTTTGGACAACAAAGCAAATCTTTGATTATTTTGAAGTTAATCCTGAAAGCTCAATTGGTAATTCAGGTCAATATCTTGGCGGTGTATTAGTTATGAAAAAGAACAAGCATTTATTAACCTATATGAAAGAGTACACCAAAATAATATTATCGAATCCTTTGTTGTGTACAGATCATTTCAATACTCAACCCCAACATCAAGAATTCAGAGAAAATAGACACGAACAAAGCATTACGAGTATTTTAAGAAAAAAAATGGGGTGCGTTGTCATAGATGGCGACGAGTCTTGGATGGTTCCATTTGGACAAGGCGAATCCATGAAATATCCCTTTTGGGCATCAAGGAAAAGGGATTAAATATTTCAAATATTTTCTATAATTCTATTGATTTGAGTCATATAGTTATCATAAGGGCGAAACATATGAAAATCTGAATAAAATCCGTTTGAAATATCAACAAAATGCTGTTCCATATTGAATGGATTCGTATTTGTTTTGTCAATACGTTTCATCATATTTCTATCGTCTAGTATTACGAGATTATTTGTTTTAATGTTCCATTCTTGCGTCTTTTCATGCAAGTATAACTGGTCAGTGATCCAATAAGGTTTATAATGAACATTAGCATTTTCCCCAAAATATTTATCTTTTTGGTATATAGACAACATGCGGTCAATGATATCATTTTCCGTGTTGATGTCGAAGATTTGGCTCCAGGTACCTTGATGAGCAATATTATAACATATAACCATTTCATTTTTACCAACACAGCTCAAAGGACGATAACAAACAAATTTGCCATTGGATATATCCTTGATTGGTTCAAGATAATAAGATGTATTCATAGGCACCATATCCATATCTGTAATAATGATTCCTCCTTTTGCTTCTTTGAGTAATGCAGGATAAAACAATCGAATATTTTGAGCTATGAAACTAGTTTCTACATTATCTATAGGTTTGAATAATTTCAAATGCTCTTTATATGGTTGCAGTTCATCTATCAACTCATCCGCCACTACGACTATATGGATGTTGATGGATGGAAATAACTTTTTCCAACATTTTATAAATACCGGAATGAATTTATAATAAGTTGGATTCATATTTGTTGCGGTTACAACATCGGTTAACAACATAATAATATATTTAAATAACTTTTAAATAACTTTTAAATAACTTTTAAATAAAAATATTCCTTTTCATTTAAATAATTTATTGTTTTATTTAGAATTGCAAAATGCTTATTGTGTCTATATCCAAAATTTGTTATTTCTTTAACATGTATATCTAACAAAGGACATAAAACAAATATTATCATTCCATGTATATTTGCATCCATCCAATTATATAATAACGTTCCATTCATATTTATAATAGTTTCAATATATTCTTTAATTATTGGATTTTTCCATAAATCTATTTTTGAAAAATGAAAATTATTATATGGAGAAAGACCGGTATATCTATTACCATTTATAAAATTTATTTTATTTAATATTGGAATTAAACTATCAATATCTAATTTGTTTTTCTTACAAAATTTATAAGTAAAATTAAATAATCCTTTTGGATTGTTCACATCTTCATTATTATCCATAAAAATGGTTCTATATGAATAAAATGATTTATTTGCTTCTAACAAAAAATTCTCTGTATCAATTATTGGTTCTATTAAAAATGAATCATCATCCATTCGTATATATGAATCGTATTCTTTTAATATATCCATTGATTGCATTACTCCTGAAAAGAATCTACACATCATCATATAACCTTTACTACATTTACATACAGTATTATCATACGGTAAATCATTATTTAAAAAATCTATCTTACAAAAAGTTATATTATCGTATATATGTAAAAATTCTTGCTTTACTTCATCTGTGAAATCTTCATGAAATATGATAACTGGTAACTTCATATATGTAGTCACATTCTTAACACTGTTTTTAGCCATTATTAATCTTTTCTCTCCTGTTGATTTACATATTTTGTCTATTTTATTTATTAACCAAATCAAACATGTTTTATTATCCGTCATTTATATATTATTGATTCTATTCTTTATTATATTATTTTAATTTTATTAAAATATAAAAATAAAACAATACATTAATCAATGAATATCAACAAAATTTTTATTATAAATTTAGAGTCTAGGCCAGATAGAAAAGAACAGATTTTGAATGAAATGAAGAAACAGAATATATCTGAAAATAATTATGAATTTTTCAAAGCTATTCGCCCAACACCCGAAGAAGTATTGGAATGGAACCCAAAATATTGCGAATATAATAAAAGATACATACATCCGGATAAATTTGTTGGATATACCCAAGGATGTCTTGGTTGTTTGAAAAGTCATGTAGAAATATGTAGAATAGCTCTGGAGCATGGATATGAAAATATATTAATATTAGAAGATGATACTGAATTTGTGAAAAGTATTGATAACCTTGTAGATTATAGTAAGGAAATAAATAATACCTATGATATGTTATATTTAGCAGGTAGACATATAAATAAAAACCCATACAAAGAAACTGTTTCAAGTATGTCATTTGCTGTGAATAGTAATAAAAATCATGCTATTAAATCAAAAAATATTTTAACAACCGGTTCATATTGTATTAAAAAACCAGCAATGGAATATTTAATCAACAATATTAATAATTATTCAAAAGAAATAGATGTATTTTATGTAGAAAAAATTCAACAACATTTTGAATGTTATCTTTGTATCCCGAACATAACAAAACAAAGGGACGGATATTCAGATATACAGCAGAATAATGTAAATTATAAGTTACAATAGCATAAATAAATGTCACTATATTTATTTATATGAACGAATTTGATTTTTCAAAAGAAATGGTGTTTGGGAAAAAACATCTGAATAAATTAACATATGATCCATCAGAGTATAAGTTCATTGATTTAATGAAGGAGTTGTATGATTGCGAATTGAACAAATTACATAATAGTACCGAAAATAAATATGATCTCTTCACTGAATTGGGTAAAGACTCTCATACAGTTTATCATAGAATGTTTTACAATAAACTAGACAATGGGTGGAAAGAAATTCAAGATGAGTATAACAAATTTGTTCAAGAAACAGTATTGCCATATTTAGGTTTATCAGAAGCTTTAGTTCAAAAGTTTCCGACATTACGGATTCAGTTACCTGATAATGTTGCTATTGTTGTGAAACATTTTGATTCTGATGAAAAACATAAGCATCCTACCGGAGAAATCAATTTCATATCTGCATTCACTGATATGTATGATACGAATACTGTTATGGTTGAGAAGATGCCAAGACTGGAAGAATACGAACCGATTTTACTAAAAGCAGGAGAGACCATTTCTTTCAATGGCAACAAGTGCTCTCATTACAACCAAATAAATAAAACGGGTAAAACCAGAATTAGTTGGGATTTTCGGGTTCTTCCGTTGAATTATTATGATAAAAATAACGAATTAACATCGGTTACCACAAATACAAAGTATGTGGAAGGCGGATATTACACACGTATGCAATCGAAAGTAAAGACAACCAATAAAACTTCCCTGACGCGAGACATATGGGACCAAGAAAAAGAAAAATTCAAGGATACAATGGAAAAGTATAATGTGAATGATGCATGGGGTGTTGTTGATATTTTCGAGAAACGTATGGCTCAGTATGCGGGAAGTAAGTATGCTGTATCCGTAGATAATTGCACTGACGCATTATTTCTTTGTCTCAAGTATTTGAAAGCCAGTGGTAAAGTTACTATTCCATCTAAAACATGGTGTTCCGTTCCATGTACAATAAAGCACGCAGGATGCGAAATAGAGTTCGAAGACAGGGAATGGTCAGGCGCATATCAACTAAAACCATATCCTATATGGGATGGTGCCGTAAGAATGAAACGTGGAATGTTTAAACCAAACACGTATCATTGTCTGTCTTTTCATATACGAAAACACATACCTATTGGTAAGGGTGGAATGATTTTAACAGATGACAAGAAAGCATATGACTGGTTTAGAACGGTAAGGTATTGTGGGCGAACGATGTCTGATGATGGAGTAAACTACATTATGTATAAGGATGACGTAATCAAATCATTGGGATGGAATATGTATATGACTCCCGAACAAGCTGCGCGCGGGTTAGAATTATTTGAAAAAAATAGTGATGATAATCCGGATCAAGAAAGTTCTGGTTCTTGCAAAGACCTTAGCAAATTGTCTTCATATAAATCGGAACGGATATAAGCAGAAACTAAGAAGTCCAGGGATTTTCACACCAAAAATCTAAGCTATTATCATTTCTCAATAACCAAACCATAAAACTTAACGAGCTTCCAGGAGTGCCATAAAATTTACTGCATTTTGATAATATATACATTTCACAAACGGCATTCATTGTACCCCACGATGTTCTATTAAATTTATCTGAATAATTATCACCAAAAGGCTTCGAAAAGTATAAAATTTTATCAGAAAATTTATTTTTTATTTCATTTTCTAATGACATTGAGTCGCACGATATATAAATCTTTGCATTCTTATTTGTCTCTAATAAGTTATGAATAAAACCAAATACATCTTTTGAAGGTATATCTGTAAATCCACCATCCGTTGTTCTTATGTGTAATCCAACTATGTTATTGTCTTCAAACTCACGAATAACATTATTAATTTTGGATTGTATTTCATTTACGGGTTTTAATTCCTTAATGATATCTCTCATTTCTTTGATGAACGGTGTTGTTTCTTTTGTTTCACGAGGATACGGAACATAACTACCAATTACATTATCGTCAGCATAACTTATTAAGTGAACAATTTTATGAAATATAATTACATCGTTGTTTTCGTTTGGTCGGTAGATGATTTCCTTCCTGTTTCTATCCGAACCGTCTTTATTGTATATTATCTTGTTTTTACTGTTAAATATTGTCATGTATTCGGTATAATCTATAAATTCAATATCACCTATATCATCAAACAAATCAGAAAAACAAAACAAAGTTTTTTTAATATATGCATCTTCTCCCCAATAACACTTAATCTTTCTATTTTCCTTCTTTGCCAACCTTAACAAACTCAGTAAAGGTACCAACTTATTATTTAAACCCGATCTTACATATATGTAAAATGTCATTTATAAATTAATATAAAGAATAATTGTTTAAATATTGGTTGATATATATACTTAAGTATAATGTCTATTATTGATAAAAAAAATGAAAAAATATGGATAAATAATATAAATTCTATTTTGAATGATGATGATTTAATAATTTTATATAAATGGAGTTATGATGAAAAAATAAAAAAATGGTTTATTAATTTATATGATAAATTTATAGATTTTATGAAAGAACATAGTATATCATTATGTGATGAATTGAGATTTTATAAATCTCAAACGAGCAAGATTTTATTATGTAATAAGTCAGATGATTTTGTAATAAACAATCGTGTATTATGTATATCTTCATATAAACGTAGTGAAACGTTTCCACCATTTAATTTTGATCCAAATGATATAAAGAAAGAAATCTTGATAAGATCTTGTCATACAAATTGTGAGAATTTTCATTCTTTTCCATTGGGTGTATTTGATAGAGATGATATAGAAATGATTGCAGATACATATAGATTTAGAACTTTTAATAAAATAAAGGATATTTTAAGTTCAAGGTTAAATAAGAGCAAAAGCATAAAAAATTATGCGTATTTTATGCAAAGTGCAACATTAAATAAAGATTCTAAAATATTTAATCCAAGATATGTAGAATTGTGTAAAGTATGTAATGATAGCAAATATGTGTCTCTTTCACAAAATCAAGCAGGATATTGGGATGATGCGTCAAATCATTTATTTAATATATCAGTGTCTTGGAATTGTATAGAATCAACAAAATTATGGGAAAGTTTATATATGGGTGTTATACCAATAGTAATAGAATATTATGAAGAAAATAATTTTATAGAAAATTATTATAAAGATTTACCAATTCTTTACATAAAAGATTTGGATTTATTGAATTCGGAGGATTTTTTAATGGAAAGTTACAAATTAATAATGAGTAAAATGGAAGAATACAATTTTGATAAATTAAGAATGTCTTATTGGTATAAGTTTTTATGTGATTTGGAGAATAAATGTGTATAAAATTACTTAAACATTAAATTTGTAATTAAAATAAAATGATAAAATTAGCAGCATTTGACTTTGATGGTACTTTTACAAATGGTGAAATAATATTTCATGAAAATATAATAGTAAAAAAATATAATGTAAAAGATGGTTATGGAATAAAATTATTAAAAAAAAAGGGAATAAAAACGTGTGTAATAAGTGGATATAAATATAATGATTCAATGCAAAAAATATGTGAGCATTTAAATATAGATCATATATATCAAGAAATTGAAAATAAAGCGAAATGTATAGATGAATTATTAAAAGAGTTAAATTTAAATTATGAAGAAGTAAGTTTTATGGGTGATGATCTAAATGATTTTGACTTATTAAAAAAGGTTAATTTATCAGGTTGTCCAAAAAATTCTAATTCTAAGATAATAGATGAATGTAAATTCATTTCTAATTATAATGGTGGGAATGGTGCAGTAAGGGAATTTTGTGAACATATTTGCAGTAATCCAATAAGTGTTTCGGGATTAATATGTGTAAAATATTTTTCAAAACGATTTCCAGGTAAAAATTTTGTAAAATTTGGAAATAAAACATTACTAAATAATAAAATAGATATGTTATTATCTTTAAAATTTTTGAATGAAGTGGTTATAAATACTGAAAGCGATGAAATAATAGATATTGTAAAAAAAGATTATTCAAATAATCATAAAGTGCGGGTTGTAAAGAGGGATAAAAAATTTTCTTTGGAAACCACAGAATCTGTGGAATTTTGTAAAGAAGTTGCATCAAAATGTTTGTATGACAATATATTATATTGTCCTATTACATGCCCGTTAATAAGATATGATACTTATAATTTAATGTATGATAATTATGTGAATAATGATTGTGTCGTTTTAATATCAGATGGATTAAAAGGGACGGGTCATTCTGGTGAAATACATAATTTTTGTTTTGGTTCATCTTTACTGAGTAAAAAAGATATGATAAATAATGGAGATACCATTTGTGAAAATTATTATATTCAAGAATGTAATCGCATAGAAAAGATTGATATAGATTATTATAATGACTATAAACGAGCTTTATATTACTATTATAATAACAATGAACAATATAATGAAAATATAATACAACATTTATCACATCCGCTATACAGTACTACTACTACAAATAATAATCATAATAATAATAATAATGTAAAAATTCTAGATTGTACTGTAAGAGATGGTGGATTTGTAAATAATTGGAATTATAAATATGAGGATGTTTTGAAAATGATAAAAATAGATGGAAATATAGGTATAGATTATTATGAAGTAGGATATTTAATGAACGATGAATTACTAGATGAATCAACACATAGTTTATGGAGGAATTGCTCATTTAGAACTATAAATAATATCCGAAAAGATACAAATGTAAAATGTAAGATTTCGGTAATGATAGATCACTGGAGATATGATTTTAATAAATTACCAGAGAGTAGTGTATCAGGAATAGATTTAATAAGAATATGTAGTTATATTGAAAATATAGAAGGTGTATATGATACATGTAAGAAATTAAAAATAAAAGGATATGAAGTAAGTATAAATATAATAGCGAGTTCTTATTTAACACATTTAGATTTAACAAAAATAAAATCTTATATGATGACAGAAGATTATGTAGATTGGTATTATTTTGCGGACAGTTTTGGTTCAATGACACCAGAAAATATAGAGAACATAATACTTTTTTATAAAAACGACCCGCGAACATCACATATTAAAATAGGTATTCATTGTCATAATAATTGTCAAATAGCATTATGTAATACAATAAAAGCGATAGAATGTGGTGCTGATATGATAGATGGAACATATTGTGGTGAGGGTAGAGGTGGAGGAAATCTGCCGTTAGAAAATATATTATTATATTTAAAAATAAAACATAATTACAACTTAAATTTAGACAATTTATTAGAATTTTTACCAGAATTATATAAAAAAAAACATATAGATCCATATATAATTAGAGAAACAATAAGTGGATTAATGAATGTGCATCCGTATCGTTTAAAGAAATATGATAATAATTTAGATTTGTTGGAATTGTATAATAATTTAAAAGATTTACCAATGTCCAAAAAAAAAGATTATAAATTATAAAGATATAAGATATAAAATATAACTATAATTTACATTATGGAGAAAAATAATACTTATAATGTAAATTATACTTCTTCTACAATAACAAAAAAAGCTGAATTAGGTTCAATAGAAAATGATGCTTGTGGTCATTTTGGGAAATTTGAAATAGAAGATTTTAGAGGTAAATTTTTTTTTGATATTTTGATTAAGAAAGAATTTAATTCTATTTTGGATATAGGTGCAGGTGAGATGAAGGCAACCGAATCATTTATAAATAAAAATAAAATAGTAGATATATGTGATTTTGATAATAGTTATTACTATAAAAAATCAAAAATAATAGATAAAATAAATAAAAAATATATAGGTGATTTTAATACTTTAAAATTTGATAAAATGTATGATGCTATTTGGTGTTCTCATGTATTAGAACATTCTTTAAATCCAAATATGTTTTTAAAAAAAATATTTTCATTATTAAATGAAGGTGGATATTTAACAATAATAGTTCCCCCCAGAAAACCATTTATAGTAGGTGGTCATGTAAGTATTTGGAATGCTGGTTTATTGTTATATCATTTAGTATTAGCAAATTTTGATTGTTCTGAAGCTCAAATCTTACAATATGATTATAATATATGTGTTTTAGTTAAAAAAAAAACCATAATATTACCAAAATTAAATTATGATATAGGTGATTTATTATTATTAAATAAGTTTTTTCCAATAGATATAAAAGAAGATAGTTTTAATGGTGATATAATGAGTTTGAATATTTAAATAAAAATTTCTTTTAAGTTTTTAAATGTATTAATTTCAATATTAGTAATAATAATATAACCACAAGGATTTTTTTTACAGCATTCATCATTAGAAGAATAGTTAGGCATATAAAATTTTAATGATCCTTTATTCATAATATATGGTTTTATTTTTTCAATATCATAACCATCAGTATGAAAACCTTTATCATACGGAACAGTGAAATCATCAACAAAAATACAGAAACGTTTGTAATTAGATGTAATATGTTTGATTTCATCATATAATGGATCTGTATGCCAATGTGCATCAAGCCAAAAAAGGCATTTTTTGGAAAATATATTGTTGTTAAGAATATTAGATATATCATATAAAGCATATGGAGAAGGTTTCAAACTTAGGTTAACATTAGACAACGATTGAACCTGTTCATATGCGATATTATATGATTTTTGGTCTATTTCACAAGAATAACATTGAACACCCGGAAAGTTTTTTCCAACAAAGAAAATTGTTTTTCCCATGAAAGAACCAGTTTCTATGAATACTTCCATTTCATCTAGGATATTGAGTGTTATTTCAATCATTTTCTTGTCATCATGAAAAGGTGGTTTAGGTTTCCCATCATTGTATTTATCGGATTGGTATATGATATATTTTTTGTCGTTATATTGGGTATAATTTAACATTACTTATTTATATTATTTATATTATTTATATTCTTTTTACATTTAAGTATAAATTTATTTTATATTATTTAAAATTTAACATGCCTAATTATTCTTCTAATTATGATTGCTGTAAACATAACCCCTGCGGTTATATTGTTATAACTAATATTATAAGGTTTGAAAATTAAAATTTTGGTAAATATATATATTATTACTTAATTGTAAAAATATTCTTTTGATTTAAACACGAATGAATATTTTTATTTAATGGTAAAAATATTCTTTTGTTGTTCTTGGGATCCAAACCCTAAACATTTTTTAGAAGATAAATATGCCCCGTTGACCCCTAACAACTCTGGTAAATGGAATGGGTTGGTTGCGGTTACAGATGTAAATGATGCCGATTGGGTTATTATTATTGATGATATACACAATTCGCAAAGACAGTTGATTGCACGATTTAATCCTACTAATGTTATATGTTTACCAAGAGAACCTGCAAGGGCGCATCCATCATATTTGAATTATAATTTTAAGTATAAAATGACATACGAAAATTGCTTTCACTGTTGGACATCTATTATGCATATTGTTAAGAATTATGATGAGTTGGCGTCGATAATTTCATCTCCTCCTAAAAACAAATTATGTTCTACCATAACTTCGCGTTTTAATCCCGGAGGCGGGTTATACGCAACCCGTATAGATTTCATCAAAAAATTATCGCAACAAAAACAGTTTGTTAATAAAATAGATATTTATGGTTATAATTGGACGGAAGCGGAATTAGGTGAAATGTTCAAAGGTACCTTCGGTGGTTTTAATATGGGTGGTGCTAACAATATTGATAAACTGCTTCCCAATACAACGAAATGGAACGGGCTTGAAAACTATTCTTACTCCATAGCAATTGAAAATGTATGCATGAAAAATTATTTTTCAGAAAAATTTACTGATTGTATATTAGCATGGACTATTCCCATATATTACGGCTGTCCAAATATCAACGAATACTTTCCGGAAAATTGTTATTATTGGTTGGATATTACATCTCCGGATTGTTTTGAAAAATTGGAAAAAATACTAAATACACCTATTACAGAAACACAAATCGCAGCGGTTGCGAAAGCACGTGAAGTAATTTTAAACAAACATAACGTTTGGAATGTTGTTGATGAAATTATCAAAAAAGATAAAGTAAAGAACTAATGACAATAATTAATTACAATTATTATTATTATTATCATAACTCTTTAATTGACTCGTAATCGTGTATATCTTTATCTCGTATTTTGTTGTGACCTGTGCCTATCGTGTGCGTTCTATTAAATTTAAACTTTTTTAGAATTTCAAGCGACATAAATTTCATACCAAAGTGAAAAAAATGATTGTCTTCATTATTGATTATGTCATCAATTGTATATCCTATCCTTTCATATTCCAATGTGTGATTTTTATTTTCACAACCAATATCATTTTCGCTTATGTATACCGATGATGTTGTCAAATAATCCAAGTCATGAGTATCCCTTATTCCATATGCCGCTAAGATTCCACCATTATCTATACAAAAATCATTTTTGTTGATTTTATTATGTTCAATAATATATTTGTATTTGTGTAGAAATTTATAAAATGCATATTCTGGGTGAAACGTAGAGTGTGTTAAAAAATGTATTGCGTTTTTATTTGTTAGCATATGTATATGTTTTTTTAATTCATTGTTGAATTCTGTCGAGTTGCTTGCACAGTTACAATTTACACCCAAATGTTTGGAACAGTCTGGATCACATAAATGGAAGTAAGATTTATCAAGCCGGTATTTATCGCGAATGTGTTTTTTGAATCCTTTGAAAAGTAAGTGTATGTCATTTTTTTCAACTACAATGTATTCCAATCTTTGTGTAACGTCGTGTGCTACGCGTTTTTCTACTTCAGGCGGCAAATTTTGCTCCCACCATTTTTTTCCATAATGAATTTCTCTTAACAAATTCGTGATGTAATTTTTGTTTACATCTATTTGCCTTTCTTGTAGTATTTTATAATGATTCGTGTTCAGTTCATTTATGATGTGGGATTTTATTACACGATTATGTCTTGGCCAAATAATAATGACTCCTCTATTCATTTTGTATATTCCTTAAATTATGTATTACATTTTTAAGTAATAATTTTTTTTAAAGGTGAAATATTTTTCACCAGAAAATTGTTGACTTCTATTTCATAATCGCCTCCGTATATATGATATAAAATACAACATCTGTGGTGTCCATCTCCTATTTTTCCATTATTTCCAATTTTGATTGGACCTTTTCCTCCAGGCCAATTTTCACCATTTAATTCATCTTGCACCAGTTTATTATTACAAATTTCATTTTGGTAACCGTATTTTTTAATATTTCCAACTAACACATTGAATTTTTCAATAGGATACCAATAATCATCTGGGTGGTCAGGATGTTTTTGTGTCGCTATGAAACTTTCATACAATTTTACAGTTGAACCATTATTTAAATACTCTACCCAAGGACTGTCACCTAATTTCACTTTATTGTCAACATACGCTCGTCCGTATCGGTCTAATTTGATGACACTACAAGATAAATTTTTTAATTTTAATTTCATTGAAATAAATATTAGTTATTATTGTTAAAATATATTTAAACTGTTATTTATATGGTATATAATGAACAACGAAATAAAAGTATCTGAAGTATACAATCTAAAATCTGCTAAGAATTATATAAACGACGTCATCGATTCAAATTGGATATCTTATTCTGGAAAATATGTTTCGATGTGTGAGGAAAAACTAAAAAATATATTGAATGTCAAGCATATTGTTTTGACCACAAATGGAACAGCCGCAACACATTGTGTAATGAAAAGTGTTAAGTACAAACACCCAGAATGTAAGAAAATATATATACCGGACCATTGTTATGTTGCTGTCTATAATTCTGTTTTGATGGAATACGATAAGTCACAAATCGAAATAATGCCGATAGACAAATCAACCTGGAATTTGGATTTGAATTACATCGACAGGATGGATCAAAATTCTTGTTTACTCCTTGTTCACAATTTAGGCAACATCATTCCAATTGATAAAATAAAACACCAGAGACCAGATATCATACTTGTTGAAGACAATTGTGAAGGTTTTATGGGCAAGGAGCAAAATAAAATGGCGGGAAGTGATACATTAGCATCATCTATTTCTTTTTATGCTAATAAACATATTACAAGTGCCGAAGGAGGTGCATTTATCACAAATGATGACGACGTTTATGAATACATCAAACGATTTTGTACCCAGGGGGTAACCAAACAAAAATATGTTCATGACATATTAGCGTATAATTACAAGTTCAATAATTTATCAGCAGCGTTATTGTATTCTCAACTTGAACACCTTGATCATATATACACCGTGAAGAAGGGTATATTCGATCTTTACACGAATTTATTCAATGATTACAAAGATTTAATTGGTATACAATATATTGTTCCCACGACCAGTCATTCATGTTGGATGTTTGGTGTAAGTTTTAATAACCATAATAAAACCTACGAGCATATTGAAGACTATTTCAAGACCAACAATATTGAAATAAGACCTTTCTTTTACAGTTATGAACAACATATCCATCTAAAAGATATCAAATCAATGGCTAGTTCGACTTTAGATAAACAGATAATATTACTGCCGTTGCATTGTTATATGCAACAAGAAAATGTGAAACACGTTGTAGAGGTTACTATGCAATATGTTTTGCATCAAAAAAATAATATTAAATTAACTATGAGTTAAAATATTACGATTGTAATATATAAATATTATATATGGATGACCTCACGAATATTTTATCCTCAATTTATCAAACAGAACAATATCAGAACGATATAAAAAATGCAAATGAAATCAACGTTTTAGAAATTGGAACAGGTGAAGGTGCTAATTCAACTAAAATATTTTACAATTTTTTCCAAAAACATAATAAAAATTTTAAAATTGTCTCGTATGAAATACAAATCTGTAATGACTTCAAATGATAACTTCTTTACATCAATTGACTTTGTACCTGATGTGAAATTTGTGGATTCTTCTAGATTTATGCATTTACCGATAATAAATTTGTGTTATGAAATATCAAAAACCAACCCCAAAACATTGTTCATTATGGAAGAAGACTATTACATCGATGGTAATTATGGTGAGCTAGAAATCATTCAAAAACATTTCAATCTTAGAAATGTTGTCAAATATAAAAAGGCTCTTGGCAATGGCCGTTTGTAAGTTTTAATATTCAATCTAAAAAATAAGTTGATGTTTATGAATCTTCATAATATTTTCTATTATATGAGTGAAAAGCTATATAACTATGCCCTTCTGACAATGCTCCTTTTTTTAACGACTCGAATATGCTATTATGATTGCTCACTATATTATTTTGTTGTTTTGGGGCAGCAGCTTGTTCTTTCCACGTGATTGGTCTTACTCTTATCTTGTCTGGATGAAATAAATTCACATAGTTGTAATAAAGTTCACAATTAGCAGGTTCACAATGTTTCATGTGATTCTTATCTCTTGTGTCCACCCTTTTCAAATAAAATTTCCAAAATAATTTGTTATGCTGTTTCTCAACTAAGTTTATCATCTCTTGTATTATTTCTTTGTTATACATTATATGATGACATATCCCTGAACAAAAGTGACCTGATTGTTTTAAGCGACGATTTATTTTTAATTTATTTCCAAAATCAAAACTTGGGTGTAATTGTAAATGGTGGTTTAGATATTGTTGATAAGGGTCCAAACTCACTATTCTATTTCCATACAAAGGTTTGTCGTCCTCGAAAAAAAACGTCTCTTTTATGAATACAATGTCTGAATCATATATCAATATGTCGTCTAATAAATCTGGAATGACTTTATGTGCATATAACTTTATTAATTGGTTTATATATGAAACTTTCCTTCGTCGTTTTTCATCTGGAACAAGTTTATCCATGTAGTCATACATATCTTTCACAGTAAAAGGATACTGTTTTTCATCAAACCATTCAACACCATCTGTATCTGTTAACTTTTCATTTGATACTACGATTATTCTTCGGTATCCTTTAATGTATTTCTTTATACTTTCAATTGCTTTTTGTAAAACGAATTCATCCTTTTTACAAGATGAAATTACTATATCAAACAACATATAATTATATTATGCAAATATATTTTAAGTATTATTCGGATCAAATGTGTGGATTTGTAACTTATAACCATTAAAATAATAGTGATAATTAGGATTGTAGATAATATCATCTTTATGGATCTGACTGTGATTTTTTTCATTACTTTCACAGTGTAAATATGTTAGTGACTCACAAATAGTCTCGGTTTGTGATCCATACATTTCCATGATAAGACTTGACGTCAAACAATAGTCCTCGTTGTCATCGCCCACCTTCTCAAAATATTGTGCTAACATTTTTTTTGTATTTTCGCTAATGTCATTAGTCCCTTTATTCAAGTAATCTATTGAGTTTTCATTTAATAAACTACTTGCTATTCTAAAAGTATCTTTTGTATAATCACTTATATGTAGTGAGTGCTTTCCTAATCCAAATAAATTTCTACATTTTTCTTTCAATTCCACACATTTACTCAAATCTTTCATATCCATCAATAATATAATAGTAGGGAACGCATTGTTGCCAATACATCTCTCCGCTTTACCACCCGGAGAAAACCCTTTTGGAAATAATCCCCCGATCCAATCTTCTCCTCGATACATTTCTTTAATTAGATTACTGACACCATTAGGTGTTAGATTTACTCTCTTTTTGTAATAAATATACGCGTATTGGTTTATGATTTGCACCAACTCGCCAAATTTGTTGTGAGGATACACTGTTGGGTACAGAATCATAGCTCTGATATTTGGATTATGTTTTATGTATTCGAATGCCATAGTGTCCATATATAATGGTGAAAGTGATGGATAAACACCTCGATTCATAAAGAAATCGCAATTATAATTCATATTTCCCCGTTCATTCATCATTTTAAATATCGGTTGTTTATGATAAAAATATGAAATCATTAGCCGATGGGCACCATTGACAATTACTCCATTGTTGCCTAGTGTAATAGGGTAATCACTATTGAAACCATTTTTCTTTATACTAAGTATAAGATTATCAAACGATGTTATGAAATCTTCAATACATTTCTTGGGCTTTTGGTTCGGTATTTCATTATCAACAAATTCGTTACAATTGTTAAAAGTTGTCATATGATTGCAATATAATTCGTGATAAAAATTGCTAGCAATACCCTTCTCTTTGAATTTAATATACAAATATTTTGCCATTAAATCAAAACGACAAGATGAAATATACTTTTTATTATCTGTCATTGTTAAATCTAGTATATTATATTTAAATATAATCCTAGAGTTTATCTTATGATCTATTTTTTTGGAATAGACAATGTAATTTGTAAGACAAATGGGAGCGATTATGAACGTGCACAACCTAACTATGACCGAATCTCTTGTATTAACAAGTTATTTGATGATGGTCATATTATCTACTACAATTCTGACCGCGAACGTAAAACTAGGGAAAACTGTACCTTATTGTTGTATCAACAATTGAAAGATTGGGGATGCAAGTATACTTGTTTGAAATTGGACATACTTGAATACGACAGCTTTGTGGATATTAACGCAACACAACCTAACGATTTTTTTACCCCTGTAAAAAACGTTCAATAAGTAATTTGTGTTTTGCAGCCAAGTTAGCAGCGTTTTCTCTCAACTTGCGCGTCTTGTTTACAGCCCCGTCATTGTAAAATACATCATTATTAATCACATAACGAGGTTGCCCTCCTTCATTGCTACAAAAGTGTTGGTGTAAAGGATAAAAATGATTCGGTCGATATACATGGTTGTACCAATCGTCACAACACCAGTTAATGATTTCCTCTGGGAAAAACCAACCGAATATATCCATATGTTTTCGTGATACAAACGCTTGTGTCAAAATGGCAGGATTGTTGTTGATTGGTCCAGCCAGCCCGATATCATCATGTTGTTTCAAGACATGGATGCAATCATTTACCCATCCATTTGTCAGAAACACAATATCATCTCCGCATTGATAAAAGTAATCACATCCATCATCATACGCCTGCTTGAACAATACATTCCACATTTTAGTAAGATGACCTTTTTGAATGTTTGTGTAATGAATGAATTTGAAATCTACATTCTTGAATACGTCTGAAAAACGACGCAACTCGGCCTGTTGTGTAGATTGTGCCAAAATACGGTCGTCTGTATCGCACCCTATGTAGAAAGTATATCTATGTTCCTTATTTTGCGTCAATAAGAACGTTTTGATGCTCATATTCATGAGGTATGTATCTTTGATCGAACTCCAATTGTCACGTCCACGCGACGTGCTTGGTATCAAAAGTGCGATGTGTTTTGTATCAGATTGGTTTAAGTTATTTGTTTCTGCCATATAATAACTTAAATCATATCTTTATTATTTTTGTTTTGTTTTATTCTGTTTTGTTTTGTTTTGTTTTGTTTTGTTTTGTTTTGTTTTGTTTTGTTTTGTTTTGTTTTGTTTTGTTTTGTTTTGT
>MDTF01009138.1_pt1 | contig 19048 bp, 16 predicted proteins | sample 811191 | NCBI WGS metagenome assembly MDTF01 (sample SAMN05326649, study PRJNA326480) | marine metagenome | isolation source: seawater | place: Southern Ocean | collected 2011 | reverse complement strand
GGCAACTCATTAGAATTTATTGAAAATGTAAAGATCGATTTATTTCCCGATGAAATTTATGTGTTTACACCTAAGGGCACGATATTCGAGCTTCCTGCCGGATCAACGGCAGTAGATTTTGCCTATGCTATTCATACCGATGTTGGTAACTCTTGTGTGGCGTGCCGAGTAAGTAGACGCTTAGCACCCTTAAGCGAAACGCTTCAAAGTGGACAAACGGTTGAAATTATAACTGCGCCCGGTACCCAACCAAACCCAGCTTGGTTGAGTTTCGTGGTCACTGGAAAAGCCCGCAGTAATATTCGTCACTATTTGAAGAACCAAAAACATTCTGAATCAGTTTCTCTAGGCCGGCGTCTATTAAACAAGGCGTTAGCAGGATTTGGTAGCGAGTTAAATACAGTCAAGCAAGAAAATATAGATGCCGTACTTGCTCAAACCAGTCTTCAGTCTGTTGATGATTTGCTCGAGGAAATAGGGTTAGGCAATCGCATGTCCCACATGATTGCCCAGCGCCTTACCGCAATTGCAGGCGTCCCTGGCTCGCCTGAACTTCCCCATTCCGAGCAGCAAGGAACATTGGACATTCGCGGATCGGAAGGCATGGTGATGAACTTCGCGAAGTGCTGTCACCCCATTCCAGGTGACCCTATTGTCGGACACATTAGCTCCGGCCGAGGGATGGTTATCCATGCAGGTGGATGCAATAACATCGCAGATATCAGGGATAACACCGAGAAATGTGTAGCGGTAAGTTGGGACCCTGATGTACAGGGTGAGTTTATTGTTGAACTGCGAGTTGAGCTAGAAAATGAGCGGGGAATCGTCGCTAGCTTGGCAACCACAATCACGAGAGCAGACGCTAATATTGAAAAAATTAGTACGGTTGAGCGAGATGCTAGATTCAGCATCGTCAACCTACTAATCAACGTTAAGAATAGAATACACTTGGCACGAGTGATGAAAAGAGTACGGATAATCAAGGCTGTTTCTCGTGTTACTAGAGTCAAGAGTCGCAAAGTTAAGAAAGTGATAAAAAATACCATTGGCAGTCATTAAGCAGGAACATCTCTATGTCCAAATTTGAAAAAATATATACCGAAGCCGCACCCGCAGCAATCGGACCCTATTCTCAAGCAACTAAAGTGGGCAACACGGTATTTTTATCCGGCCAAATTCCCCTTGTACCAGAAACTATGGAAATAGTTGAAGGTGGCATTGAAGAACAAACCCATCAGGTATTTGCTAATTTGATTGCGGTAACAAAAGCCGCCGGTGGTGGCTTAGAGAACTTGGCTAAATTGACAATTTTTCTCACAGACCTAAATGATTTTGCTGTTGTAAATAAAATAATGGCAACATACTTTTCTGAGCCCTATCCAGCCCGAGCTACCATTGAGGTCAGCGCCCTACCTAAAGGTGTTACCGTGGAAATCGAAGCTATAATGGCTCTCTAGCACCACTGTATAAAAAACCATATACTGAGTGATCCTAAAGCGTATTAACGTACCTCACCAATAGACTCAGTCCGTGCTTATGCCGACAAGCCAAGCCCTGAATAATGTTAAGCTGACGTCGCTAAAAGGGGTTGGCCCTGCTCTTGCGTTGAAGCTAAACGAGCTGGGTATTCATAATGTCCAGGACCTTCTTTTCCACCTACCCTCGCGCTATGAAGACCGAACTCGCATACTTTCAATCCGCTCTCTAAAAGTTGGCCAGCTCGCTCAAATTCAAGGGGAAGTCGTTAAGTGTGCTGTCCAATTCGGCAAACGCCGCAGTCTTCATTGCACAATTACCGATAAAACAGGCTTTATAGGTTTGCGCTTTTTTCACTTTTCGGCGGCTCAGAAAAATGCCTTAGCAGCGGGATGCGTAGTACGATGTTTTGGCGAAGTACGTTATGGGCGACATGGATTTGAGCTATATCATCCCGAATATAAGATTCTCAAAGACCCCATCAATGAACCCATCGCAGACACATTAACACCGGTCTATCCTGCCAGCGAAGGGCTTCAGCAAACCAGATTAAGAAGCATTATTAGTCAAGCCCGCGAACTTTTGCAGCGCTGCTCTATTGATGATTATCTGCCTCTAGACCTGCGCCAGCGATTTGGGTTTGCGCCGTTAGAAGAAGTTCTGAATCTGATACACCAACCATCCATTGATTCATCATCGCAGTGGCTTCTGCAAGAATCTAATCCAGGGCATAAAAGGCTAGCGTTTGAAGAATTGCTTTCTCACCGGCTATGTATGCGTTTAAGCCGAGTCACTTCAAATCAAAAGCTGGCTCCACAGTTGCAGCTCAACGGTCAATTAAGTCATGACTTTCTCGAGTTACTTCCCTTTACGTTAACAAAAGGGCAGCAGCTCGCCAGTCTCGACATCAATAATGACATGACCACCAGCCGACCAATGTTAAGACTTTTACAAGGAGACGTTGGTTCTGGAAAAACGGTAGTCGCGGCCTTATCTGCATTAAACGCCATTAATAACGGTTATCAAGTGGCCATAATGGCGCCGACAGAGATCCTCGCAGAACAACACTTTAGAAATTTTCAACAGTGGTTCAATGCACTCGGTCTTAATGTTGGCTGGCTAAGCGGGAAGATCAAAGCCGCCGCTAGGCGGAAACAGCTAGCTGAACTGTCATCAGGGGAAACACAGCTTTTAGTGGGAACTCATGCCCTGTTTCAAGAGGGGGTTATCTATAGCAGGCTGGGGTTAATCATAATCGATGAGCAACATCGTTTCGGTGTGCACCAGCGACTTGCTCTACGTGAAAAAGCCGCAAAAGACGAAATCACACCTCACCAACTTGTTATGACGGCCACGCCAATACCTCGGACGCTGGCCATGAGTGCCTACGCCGATCTAGATTGTTCAGTAATTAATGAACTGCCTCCAGGTAGAATTCCGATTAATACTGCCTTAATTTCAAATGACCGTCGCGATCAGGTGGTAGAGAGAATCGAAAAAGCCTGCAGTGCGGGTAATCAGGCCTATTGGGTCTGCACACTTATTGAAGAGTCCGAGGAACTTGAATGTCAGGCAGCCGAGGTTACCTGTCAGCAATTACGGGAGCAACTACCCCACTTGGTGATAGGTTTAATACATGGGCGTCTAAAACCCGCTGAAAAAGTCGCCATCATGGACTCTTTTAAGAATGCAGAGATTCATCTGCTGGTTGCCACCACAGTTATAGAGGTTGGAGTAGATGTGCCCAACGCCAACTTGATGGTAATCGAGAATCCGGAGCGACTTGGACTTGCCCAGTTACATCAACTTAGAGGCCGTGTTGGCCGGGGCTTAGTTGCGAGTCATTGCATTATGCTTTACCAAACGCCGCTATCCGAGCACAGCAAGAAGCGACTTATTGTCATGAGGGAAAGCACAGATGGGTTCTATATAGCGGAGAAAGATCTAGAGCTCAGGGGGCCAGGCCAAGTCCTAGGAACTCAACAAACCGGGATGATGAGCTTTAAAATTGCTGATTTATCAGTCGATGCCGACCTGCTGGATGACGTCCAAGCCGCTTCTGAAATTATAATGAGCGAACACCCTGAGATTATTGAGCCCCTTATCCAACGCTGGCTAGGAGGCAGTGAACACTATATTAACGTCTAACCCGACGACGAATTGGCCTCCCCTTATCTCTTCGTCTATTCCTTAAAGATATCTCACCGAATCAAGAATCCTATCTATACTTAGCATTGACTACGCGCAGTTGTGGTCAAAGACCTATTTACACCGTGTTACGTAACCCAAGGTAAGGACACGGCCAGCATCAATGCGCGTCCGCCAAACTAAACAACCTTTGTTAAGGATATAAATTGAATATCGAAGCCGCCGCCTCAATACCTTTGTCAGCTCAAAAGGAGACGATAGTTCGGTCGATCTTGCTACAAGACAAAACTGGCCGGGTTCAAGTTATTTTTGCGGAGCATTCTCTTTTAGATTTAAAAAGTATTAAAGAAAAAACCGGGCGTGACTTAATTGCTGTCAGCGCTGCCGAGCTGGAAGAATTTTATGCGTCTGAGCGCCTGACCAAGCTCAGCAACATACCGGAACTAAATAATGTAACCACCTTATTGGACCAAACTATCGCTGCAGATAGGTTGGTCATAATCTCCAGTGCTAACAGTGCCGGGGCTAAGCTTCTAGAGCTGGCGGTTTTGCAAAAAGATTTACTGGCTTTTAATCGGGATATGCTTACGCTTAAGTTTGCTATTGATCCGAGCAACCTATCCAGCACAGCGCCGAATCCAGATGAAGATGCAAAGAGAATTGTCCATTCTCTAAGGACATTTACATCAGTTCGGATTAAACAGCGTTTAGAAGACACTCTTGAAATACCGACGCTGCCTGCCACAGCACAGCGCATTATAGAGTTACGAGTTAACTCAAATGCCGTGGTCAGCGACCTTGCGGATATAGTGGAATCAGACCCTAGCCTTGCGGCGCAGGTAGTAAGCTGGGCTGCTTCTCCCTATTATGCCGCTCCTGGAAAAATCCGCTCAGTGCAAGACGCTATCGTCCGAGTTCTCGGCTTTGACCTTGTGGGCAATTTGGCCCTGGGTTTGGCACTAGGTAAGACTCTGGAATTGCCCAAAGATAGAGTTGATGGGGTAACTCCTTACTGGCTCCAATCGATCTATTGCTCAACTCTTGTTGAAGCTATCGTGACGCTAATACCTCCGGAGATAAAGCCAAGTAAAGGCCTAACTTATCTATCGGGCCTGCTGCACAATTTTGGCTATTTAGTGCTAGCACATATTTTCCCTCCGCACTTTTCGCAAATATGCCGTTACATTGAAGCCAATCCTCACATAAGCCACATGGCGGTGGAAAACCACTTATTACAGATTACCCGAGAAGAAATTTGCCTGTGGCTAATGGACCTATGGAATATGCCTCCGGAGGTTAAAGCGACAATTCAATATCAGCATGATCCTAGCTACGACGGACCGCACTGTGCCTATCCCAATTTAGTTTTTATGGCCCTGCGACTCCTTAAGCAAAAAGGTATAGGCGATGCACCATTGGAAGAAGTGCCCGATGAATTGTTTGCCCGCTACCAGCTAAATCGCGACGATGTCATGGATAAACTCCACGAAGTCATCGAATCTGCAGAAGAAATATCATCAATTGCCCAAAGCTTCCCATCCTGAGACCATCTCAACTAACTAAGGGGGCTAGAGTTATATTTATCAGAGAAGCTTTTTACTCTCGACTGTTATTCTTTTATGCTATGCACCCTTAGCCTGAATCTAGGCTGGTTGCGATAAGTTGTAATGGATTTAATACGAAAACTGGTATCAAGATCTGACTTGTGGCTGAGGGCTAAATTCCCTGAGTTCCACAGCAAGCTGCCTGCGCTCATAGAACTAACCCGCATTAACAAACCTATTGGCATCACGCTTCTGCTCTGGCCGACCATCGGCGCTCTATGGATAGCGGCTGACGGCTTTCCAGATTTCAACCTGCTAATCATTTTTATACTCGGGACTGTCGTTATGCGCTCGGCCGGATGCTGTGTTAATGACTTTGCGGATTATAAAATTGATGACAAAGTTGGCCGTACCAAATCGCGCCCTCTCGCTAAAGGCTTACTAAAGCGCCAGGACGCTCTCTACTGTTTCATTTTCTTATCTTTGTTGGGTTTCATCCTAGTCTTGTTCACTAATCTAGAAACAATACTGCTTTCGTTTGGCGCTGTCGCCCTAGTCGCAGTTTATCCCTTCATGAAACGCTTCTCTAATTTACCTCAGGTAATATTAGGAATCGCTTTTTCTTGGGGGATACTGATGGCTTTTATGGCCCAAACAGCCGCCATACCACAAACAGCTTACCTGTTGTTTTTAGCCAATGTACTGTTGACGGTTGCTTACGACACAGAGTATGCGATGGTCGATAGGGAATTTGATTTGAAGATAGGGGTCAAGTCTACGGCTATACTTTTTGGAGATGCCGACAAACTTATTATCGCCTGTTTGCAGGTTTTATTTATCTTATCTATGTGGCTGGTGGGAGGACAACTGCAACTGGGTCTGCCCTATTATCTTTCTTTGATAGTCGCCAGTGCCTTGCTCATTTATCAGCAATTCCTTATCAGGGACCGGTTACCCGATCCCTGTTTTAAGGCTTTTCTAAACAACAATTGGGTTGGTGCGGCAATTTTTACCGGCACCTTTCTAAGCTTACTTTAACTTATACTTAGCTTTCGCTAGCTGCACCCAATGGTTTCTAGCCACCAGTGAACGCTTGAATTCCAGTCTGAGTTCTACCTAAAATCAACGCATGAATATCCTGCGTACCCTCATAAGTGTTCACGACTTCCAAGTTTTGCATGTGACGCATTACCGGATACTCATCTGAAATTCCATTTCCACCTAGCATATCCCGCGCTTCTCTAGCGGCATCCAATGCTTTCAAACAAGAATTTCGTTTCAGCAAAGAAATCAGCGCAGGAGCAAGTTTACCTTGGTCTTTTAATCGACAAGCTTGTAAACACCCTTGCAGAGCAAGACTAAGGTCTGTCTGCATTATCGCCAGCTTCTTTTGGATAAGCTGGTTAGCGGCAAGAGGCCGGCCGAATTGTTTTCTATCAAGAGTGTATTGCAAAGCAGAATGCCAGCAGCTCTCAGCCGCGCCTATAGCACCCCAAGCAATACCGAGCCGAGCCGAGTTAAGACAGCTAAACGGGCCATTCAGTCCGGATGCTAAAGGCAGCTTGTTTTCTTCAGGAACAAAAACCTCATCCATTACAATCATGCCAGTGGGTGATGCACGCAGTGCCAACTTGCCTTCAATTTTTGGCGCACTCAGGCCTTTCATGCCTTTATCAAGAATGAAGCCTTTTATAACTCCATCATCATCTTTAGCCCAAACAATGAAAACATCAGCAAAAGGTGAGTTGCTTATCCAGTTCTTGGAACCTGAAAGACTGTAGCCGCCACTCACTGAACGGGCTCGGGTAATCATTCCGCCAGGATCGGATCCATGATCAGGTTCGGTAAGCCCAAAACAACCAATATATTCACCTGTCGCCAGCTTAGGTAAGTACTTCTGCTTCTGTTCTTCACTACCAAACTCATTAATCGGATGCATCACCAATGATGATTGAACACTCATCATTGAGCGATATCCAGAGTCGATGGCCTCAACCTCACGAGCAGCAAGTCCGTAGCAAACATAGTTAACGCCAGCACAGCCATAGCCTTCGATGGTTGAGCCCAAAAGACCTAGCGCGCCCATTTCTCTGAATATTTCGGGCTCAGAGGTCTCGTTTCTATATGCTTCAAGCACCCTTGGTGCCAACTTTGCGTGCGCATATTGTTTCGCAGTATCGCGCACCAGACGTTCTTCCTCAGAAAGCTGCCCTTCCATGGAAAACGGATCTTGCCAGTTGAATGGTATATTGTCCGATCTGACAGACATGGATATCTCCTAAATTCACTTTCGCCTGGTGAATAGACCAGGCTCTCTCTAATTTTGCTAAATAAGCTTCGACCTAAACTAACTCTTGGGTCGGGGCCGCGATGCAGGTCAGCTACTTATATCAAGCGACCTTGAACAGACACCTATAATAGCAAATTGTTTGAATTTTCTCTAAAACCCATTGCCACTTTTGGCAGCGAATTGTCGACATCGCCTGTTAATTTGCATTCAGCGCTAATAACCCGAGATTCTCGGCGCCGATTTGCTAGAATACGCACCCATGGATGTTTCCCACATACTCGACTCTTTAAACGACGAACAACGCAATGCAGTTGCCAGTCCAACTAAAAACCTTTTGGTGCTCGCTGGTGCAGGCAGTGGTAAAACACGCGTCCTAGTCCACCGAATCGCCTGGCTGTTACAGGCAGAACAGGTTTCTCCTTTCGCAATTTTGTCAGTTACATTTACCAACAAGGCCGCACGAGAGATGCGCGGGCGAATTGAGTCTCTGCTAGGCCATTCTGCCGGCGGCATGTGGGTAGGCACTTTCCACGGATTAGCACACCGATTATTACGCTCTCACTGGCGCGAAGCTGGACTCGTAGAAGACTTTCATATTCTGGACTCAGATGATCAATTGCGTCTGATTAAGCGAATTAATCGCTCTCTTAGCATCGATGAAGAGCGCTGGCCGGCAAAACAGTGCCAATGGTATATAAATGGTCAAAAAGATGAAGGGTTAAGAGCTAGCAATATCGATCATGAGAATGATGATTACATCAAAACCATGCTGGATATCTACCGCGCCTATGAAGATGCCTGTCAGCGCGGAGGAATGATCGACTTTGGCGAAATTTTGCTACGCGCACATGAACTTTGGCTGCGTAGCCCACAAATTTTAGACCACTACAGAGGCCGTTTTAAGCACATTTTGGTTGACGAGTTTCAGGACACGAACTCCATCCAATACGCTTGGCTTCGAGTATTGGCCGGAGATAAAAACAATTTGATGGTGGTTGGTGACGATGACCAATCTATCTATGGCTGGCGCGGGGCCAAAATTGAAAACATACAACAATTTAACACGGATTTCCCGGGCTCCGAAATTGTCCGGTTAGAACGCAACTATCGCTCCACATCTAATATTCTGAAAGCCGCCAACAGCCTTATTTCTAATAACCAAGGCCGGCTCGGAAAGAACCTATGGACAGACATTGGCGAAGGCGAGCCCATTAGTTTGTACGAGGCTTTCAACGAACAAGACGAAGCACGCTTTATAGTTGACCGCGTTCACGATTGGTTTAACGCCGGAAATCGGCGCAGTGATGCGGCGATTCTTTATCGCTCTAATGCTCAGTCCCGCGAACTCGAAGAAGCCCTAATCAGAGTAGGAATGCCTTACCGGATTTTTGGAGGGCACCGCTTTTACGAGCGCTTAGAAATTAAAAATGCACTCTCTTACCTGCGCCTCTTGGTTAACCGCCATGATGATACTGCGATGGAGCGAATCATCAATGTGCCCACACGGGGTATAGGTGGCAGAACCATTGACCTTATTCGAGATCTAGCTCGACGTGAAAACATTTCACTTTGGCAGGCCTGCATAGACAATGTTAATAATAAACTTCTAACACCCCGCGCGACTAGTTCAGTTCTTGCATTTCTTGAACTTATTGATGTCATGGCAGCCGAATGTGAAACCCTGAAGCTACATGAAAAGGCTGAGCACATTGTTAACAATAGCGGCCTCATCCAACATCATGAAAAAGAAGGTGGAGAAAAAGCTCGCGGACGTATAGAAAATTTGGAAGAACTGGTTAATGCCGCGAGCAACTTCGATGAAGTAAGCGGTGACGAGGTAATCGATATCACGTCAAATGCAATGCTAGCGGCCTTTCTCGATAAAGCCTCATTAGATGCAGGCGACACTCAGGCAGAGGAATCTGAGGACGCTGTTCAGCTTATGACCTTACACACCGCTAAAGGCTTAGAGTTTCAATTAATATTTTTAGCCGGATTAGAAGAAGGTTTATTCCCACATAAAATGTCTATGGACAGTTTGACCGGGTTAGAAGAAGAACGCAGACTGTGCTATGTAGGAATTACCCGCGCAAGAACAAAACTTTACTTAAGTCATGCCGAATCCAGAAGACTACACGGCGACGTTAACCTTTGCCGCCCCTCGAGATTCATTAAAGAAATCCCATCTGACCTAATAGACGCCATACGCCTAAAATCTACCATCACTAGAACATCCGCCGTCGGCTCACAGCTTAGCAGTGGAACAATAAGTCGAATGAGCGGCAATATCGAAGTACCCCAAACCGAACTATCTCTGGGTCAACGAGTTGCTCATGGAAGGTTTGGCGAAGGAGTGGTCTTAAACTATGAAGGACAAGGCCCCAACGCCCGTGTGCAGGTTAACTTTGACGACGTTGGCAGTAAATGGTTAGTGCTTTCCTATGCCAAATTAGAAATAGTTGGTTAGTTAGCACACAAGAAAAACATAAATCAAAAATATAGAAGAGAGACAAAAGAAAGCTAAAAGAAAAACTCTCCAAACCAGATGGTATTAACAGGTCAATTCCAATGAATAAATACGCAACGCTTAAAACACTGGTTAATTCATGCGTATTCTTCGTGTTAACGAGCTGTAGTGGCGAGCAAGCTAGCAGCCCAGTGGCGGTATCAAACACTCAGAGTTTTAGTTGGAAACTAATTACCTCTTGGCCTAAAAACTTACCTGCGTTAGGAACCAATCCAGAGCGCTTCGCCAATCTAGTAAGGGAGATGAGCGGAGGTCGTTTAGATATTCGCGTATACGGCGCCAATGAACTTGTTGGTGGCTTGGAAGTTTTCGATGCGGTATCTCAAGGAGTTGCCGAAATTGGCCATACAGCATCTTATTACTGGCAGGGAAAGATACCAGGCGCCCCATTTTTTTCCTCAATCCCATTTGGTATGACCGTAGTTGAGATGAATGCCTGGCTAACTTACGGTGGTGGAGACCAGCTTTGGAAAGAGGCTTATGAACCATTCGATTTAATTCCCATTCGCGGCGGCAACTCAGGCACTCAAATGTTTGGCTGGTTTAATAAGGAGATAAACTCACTCGCGGATTTGCAAGGCTTAAAGATGCGGATTCCCGGCTTAGGTGGTGAGGTTCTACGCCGTGCAGGAGCGACCCCGGTGACAATGCAGGCCAGCGAAGTGTTTACCGCCCTGCAAACTGGTGCCTTGGATGCCGCAGAATTCGTTAGTGCCTATAACGATTTAGCCGCGGGCTATCATACGGTAGCGAAGTACTATTATTATCCTGGCTGGCATGAGCCTGGAAGCGCATTAGAGACCCTTTTTAATAAAACAGCTTTTGAATCTTTACCAAATGATTTGCAGGCCATTTTGATGGCCGCAACAGAGGTGATGAATCAAGGCGTAATAGACGAAATGACTGCCGGTAACAGCGAATCTATGCAGGTACTTGTTGAACGCGAGGGAGTTGAGCTGAGAAAACTGCCTGAAGATGTCTTGCGTGAGCTAAAAAGAATTTCACAGGAAGTTATGGAAGAGCTCGCCAGTGAAGATGCAACAGCAAAAAGAATATATGAATCTTATAAGAGCTTTCAAGACACCATGCTCGACTATAAGTTAGTAAGCGAAGAAGCCTTTGACGATGCCAGAAGACTTTGAACTGGCAAGCGCAACAATCAAGAGAGTATTACTCGGATAGCGATCTCTTCTTTGAATTACTGTCCAATGCGACGAATACAAATACCCCGTCTGCAACTTTTTTTCTCATGCTTTCACCCACCAATAATGAAATCCACACCTGCACTTGAAAGTGCATAGAGCTAGTGCCCTTTTTTAGAAGCTTCGTGTAACAACCAACCGTTGACCCAACGGCTACTGGCGCTATAAAACTTACGTTTTGAATAGCAACGGTTGCACTGCGTCCCTTGGCGACACTTTTGGTGGCAATACCGGCCGCCAAATCCATTTGAGACACTAGCCGGCCACCAAAAATATCACCGTTGGCGTTAGTATCTCGGGGCATAGCGAGGGTTTGCAGTGCGAGTATACCCTCAGGTCTTTCAGTCTCTACCTCAGTTATCGTCATAGCTAACCTTAAGTGAATCCAAAAAATAGCCTAATTCCGTAATAGCTCAGGCAACCAAGTCACTATCCCCGGTTGCAGAGCTAATACACACAGTAACAGCAGCTGCAGTATGACGAACGGCACCGCACCACGGTAAATGTCACCGGTTTTAATTTCTGCTGGCGCTACGCTGCGCAAATAAAATAGTGAGAAGCCAAACGGTGGGGTCAAAAATGACGTCTGCAAATTAATCGCAATCATGATTCCCAGCCAAATTGGATCCAATCCCATACCTAGAAGTATTGGGCCCACTAGCGGCACGATCATAAAAGTGATCTCTATAAAATCTAGGATAAAACCCAGAAAAAAGATCAATAGCATCACCACAAGCATCGCGGTAAAAGCACCTCCCGGCAAACCGAGCAAAAGTGACTCAACCAGTTCATCGCCACCGAAACCTCTGAATACCGATGAAAAAATAGACGCACCAACGAGTATAAGATAGACCATTGAGGTGACTCGCATAGTCTCGATAGAAACTTCGTGAAGTACCTTAAAGTTTAGCCCGCCTCGCAGCAACGTGAGAAAAATAGCGCCAAAAGCTCCAACACTGGCAGCCTCTGTAGGGGTTGCTAGCCCACTGAGTATTGAGCCAAGGACGGCTACCATTAAAAATACTGGAGGTAGCAGACCCTTAATAAGTGCAAATATTATTGAAGCATCTTCTGCTTCATCATCACTTTTTTCCATCGCAGGTGCATCACTCGGCCGCAGAATCGCTGTCGCAAATATGTACATGGCATAGGAAAAAACCAGCATCAAACCTGGCACAATTGCACCAGCGAATAAGTCTCCAATTGAAATGAAATCAGGAGCAAAGTTGCCGCTGTTAAGCTGCGATTGCTGGTAGGCATTGGACATAACCTCGCCCAGCAGGACCAAACAAATAGAAGGAGGAATTATTTGCCCAAGAGTGCCTGTAGCGCAAAGGGTGCCAGCGGCTAAAGAGGGCTTGTAGCCAGCCTTTATCATGGTTGGCAGTGACAGAATCCCCATCGTAACAACAGTGGCACCAACGATACCGGTACTGGCAGCTAGAAGCATTCCAACCAAGACCACAGAAAGCCCCAAACCACCGGGCACTCCACGGAACACGATTGCCATATTTGAAAGCAAATCCTCAGCAATTTTGCTCTTTTCAAGCATCGCACCCATGAAAACAAAAAGAGGCACCGCATACAGATTTTGATTAATCAGGATCCCGTAAATTCTATTCGGAATAAGCGCAATAAAAGCCGAATCAAACACACCTGTTACGCTACCAACCGCCGCGAATATAAGGGAAACACCTGCCAATGAAAGGGCAACTGGATAACCCATCATCAAGACTAAGCAAATCGACGCAAATAAAATGAATGGTAAAGCGATTTCCATCATTTTGTCTTCACCACGGTGTTGATAGATTTGATTAGCTCAGAGATCCCCTGCAAACACAGCAGCGTTATCAAAATATAAATAGTAGACTTCAGCAAATAAACAAAGGGTAAGCCGCTGGTTTCAGGCGAGCTCTCCAATATTCTCCAACTAACAGAAACATAATCCCAGCTAGACCAAGCGACAAATGCCGATGTCACGAACAGAAAACAAACAACACCAATAATGTCTACAATCGCTTTATTTTTATCGTTAAAATTACTGTAGAAAATATCAACACGAACATGCCCTTCTTCCTTAAGCGTGTAAGCAGCACCCAAGGTAAACACCAAGGCGTTTATGTACATGATGGATTCCTGCAGAGCTATTGACCCAATCTGAAAACCATAGCGAAGCACAACCACAACAAGCGTTATTATAACCATCAACAGCGATAGCCAAGCAGCGCTGCGGCCAATGAAATGATTGAGCCGATCGATAGCGTCAGACAGCTTTAGAAGTGAAGATAGACTCATGAAGAATTAGGACTCGGCGCTAATTTGGCCTTATTACAGCCTTATAAATGGATAATCTGCATACTGACCAACGCTTGTAATTATCATACACAGGGATTTTGCAGGGCGATTCAAAGGCTACAGCATAAACCAGGTTCGAATTAGCTGGTAACTCAGCACCACAAGACTGAGACTAAGCAGAATCATGAAGCTGCCGAGAAGCCAATATCCACCCCGGCGCAATGTAACTGACCAACGCTGACGATATCCAGCTTCTGGATTTGAAGCTGGAGGGATATTCTCAAATAGTACCGCAAAACAAACGCTGGCGGTCGCCCAAAATAGAACCACCAAGGACGGCATCATTAGCTGACGCCCCTCTAATACGGGAGACTCAAACAAACTTAAGCCAAAACCCATAAGCCCAGCAAAAGCTATCAACAGTAATAACGGTTTAAGTCGAGAAAAAACCTTTGCAATGGTCTGAAGACGCTCAAGCATGAGATAATCCTGCTCTTAAAGTGCGGAGCCAATTAAGGTTCAGCTGCGTTATTAACTTAACCCTACTATTCACTATAAATACGGCCATAGAAATCACTTATGAAAATAGACGTTCCTTTTCTCGCCGGCGCTGATCCAGAGGGTCAGCCGGTTTTTGAAAGTTTACAGGTTGAACCCTTCGGCGACGAGCAAGATGTCTACAGATTAGTCAAATCACCGCTTTTGACTCGTAATTTGGCCGCTGGCGACCAAGTAAAATTAATAAATCCGGGTACTGCTCAATATGAGCTGATTCAGCGCAGCGGCAATCTATGTATTCGTGTTTTTCGTAAACACCAGTTAACGCGGCTATCAGAGAAGTTGACACCGGCTATCGAAAAACTGGATGGCAACTTAGACCTACAAAATGAACGGGCTTTAGTCTATAGCATTCATTACACCATAGGGTTTCAGACTATTGAAAATATTTTGAACGAAAGCATCGCGGATTATCCCGATACGGTTTGGTATTATGGCAATGTTTACGACCCTAAAGATGGTGAGACACCTTTGAACTGGTGGTTAGAAATGGACTCTCAAGACTAAAATAAAACTTAATGGGTATATTTATGATTATTGTAGTATCACCAGCCAAATCTCTGGACTTCGATTCCCCTGCTAAAACTAAGAAAACTAGTGAGGTCGAGTTTCTTAACGATTCTAAGGAATTAATGAAGGGGCTCAAAAAATATCAGCCCGAGCAACTCTCAGAATTGATGCACATGAGTGATGCATTAGGGGAGTTGAATTTTGCCCGCAATGCAAACTGGAAGGCGCCTTTTACGCCAGAAAATGCCAAACAAGCTATCTTTGCATTTCGAGGGGATGTCTACCAAGGCATGAAAGCTGAAGATTATTCGGTATCAGAGTTGAATTTTGCCCAAAAGCATCTACGAATTTTATCCGGTCTCTATGGCCTATTAAAACCGCTAGATCTTATTCAGCCCTATAGACTTGAGATGGGCAGCAAATTTGCTAACGAGCGCGGGAAGAATTTATACGAATTCTGGGGCTCAAAAATTACTGACAACATAAATTCAGAGCTTGCCCCCTTGAAGACAAAATTACTCATCAATCTCGCCTCAAATGAATACTTTAGTGCTGTCCAAACCAAAAAACTTGAAGCCGAAGTGGTCACACCGGTTTTTAAGGACTGGTCTAATGGCAAATATAAGATCATCAGCTTTTTCGCCAAGAAAGCCCGAGGCGAGATGGTCACTTACATTGTTAACAATCGCATAGAATCAGCTGATGAGTTGCTGGATTTCCAAGTTAACGGATACCGCTATAGCGAAGCCGATTCTACAGTTGCTAAACCAGTTTTTCTTCGCAAACAAGACTAAAGGTTTTGCCACTATGATCGAAGAGTTCCCTTATAGCCAAGCAAGTGAAAATAATAAACAGGCTATTCTTGATGTCTTCGAACAAAAACTTCAGGGCAAAAGCTCAGTTTTAGAAATAGGCGGGGGCACCGGACAACATGCAGTATTTTTCGGAGAGAAATTCCCAAATATCTCTTGGCAGTCCACAGATATCGCCGATAATATTACAACGCTTAATCTAAGGATTAATAACGCAGATTTAAAAAACGTTCCGCTAGCATTTACACTCAACGCAGACGACCCACACTGGAATACTGGTAAGTACGATGCCATTTTCACAGCAAATACTCTCCATATAATGTCCAGTAAATCAGTAGAAAAACTGTTTGCAAAACTCAATGAGCATTTGAACGTAAACGGAATAGTTTTAGCTTACGGACCCTTTAAATACGCCGGAGAGTTTACGACTGATAGCAATGCCAGTTTCGATCTTTGGTTGAAGGAGAGAAATTCTAATAGCGGCGTTAGGGACTTTGAAAAAGTTGATGAATTGGCCAAGAACGCAGGTCTAAATTTATTAGAGGACAATTCTATGCCTGCATGTAATCAATTACTGGTTTGGACTAAGCCCAAGTAATCCCATCATCAATTCTTCGCTTAACTCTAAAGACACTGTTGGTTAAAAACACTGTTGGCTAAAGCCACCGACACTCAGTATACAAAGAGCTAAGCGCCGGTTTATCAAAACGTCGTTGAAAAATATAAAAATTCCCAACGCTTATATCAGTAGCTTTATTTGTATTCTTCGTAAGCCGCTCTAACCCATCTCTCAGTGCCAGCGCCTGGCGCGGCGAAACCTTCAACCACATCCGAAGCCACAACTTGGTCAGCAGATTGGCCTTGAGCTATCGCCGCTTGAAGACGCTCTCGAATAGTCACTAACATGGACCGGTACTCCAATAGATCTGATCGCTTAGCCAGCTGACCATGCCCAGGAATAATAATTGTATCGTCATCAATCAACCCCGCAATCTCCCACAGTGAATCTATCATGCCACTCGTAGTTCCTCCGTTTGGCTGGTCGATAAACGGCAACCCATAACGGACAAACATGTCGCCAGTATGAAGTACATTTGACTCTCGAAAATAGACCTGAGCATCGCCGTCAGTATGACCGGGACCTGTGTAGACAATTTCAATAGTATTGCCATTAAAATAGAATTTCATAGCATCCATAAATGTTATTTTTGGTAGCCCGCTAGCATCGTAAGCCTCCTGCTCTCTGCCATTTAATGACACTACCTGATCTGTTTCCATTCGGTGACGGCTGTTATCTTGAGCAACTATGTACGCACCTGCTTTGCCGAAGTTCTCATTTCCATCGCTGTGATCATAATGCCAATGGGAATTGACGACGAAATCAACTGGCTTATCGGTTAGGGCCGCGATGGCCTCAACTATTTTTCCCGTAAGAGGGGCGAATTGGTCATCAACAATAAAAGTACCATCATCACCTATCGATACCCCAATGTTACCTCCGCTTCCTTGAAGCATATAGATATTATCGGTCACTGGAATCGTAGTGATATTAACCTGACTAAAGTCTTGTGCAAAAACGCTAGTAGACGCCAACACTGCGCCTAATAGACCAACGGTTATTCTTTTCATTTTTATTCTTCCTAGGTTTTAGATTCTTTGAAAATTTTGAGTTTTAATTTTCTTGGTAATTTCTGAATTCTAGCCTTCGTTAATACCCTGTCCAGATAGTTCTTTTCCCAATTCACTTCCGTGGGTAGAGCTGTGTGGCATGTTAAATCTTAAAAATACTAAAAACCCGTAGCGTAAGTGCTTCAGTGCTTTTTCCGAAGTTTTTATAGGTGACTCATCCTAAATATTCAATTTAAATAGCGGGTTCAAGCGCAAAGTGCCATGAGTCATATTATTTCAATCTACAGGTTAGTCACTAAAAATCCCAAATTCCTAGCGAGGAATCAATACCACTGACAGCCTTGAAACAAGTCATCGGGGCTTTATCCCAACATCCTTAAAACCTGACATTATTGAACTCTTTGCTCATCGCTAGTGGTTGGATATTATCTTGATCATATTCTATTTGGTGATAGTGTATATTGATACACTATTTAATTTTTTGGAGACGCCATGAATTCGCCTATTGTCATTACCGGTATGGGTATCATCAGTCCACTAGGGTGCGGGGTCAAGCCTGTTTGGAGCCGACTTCTAGCTGGCACATCCGGTATTGATCTTATCAGTAGATTTGATCTTGAAGACGTTCCAATTAAAATTGCTGGATTAGTACCAGACATTGAGCAGGACCCTGTGGCAGGCTTTGACTCTGCCAAAGTTGTCCCACCGAAGGATCTTAAAAAACTAGACCTGTTTACTGTTTACGCCTTTGCAGCGGCCCAAGAGGCCCTAGAACAGGCTAATTGGTTCCCTGAATCTGAACATGACCAACTCTCCACCGCGACTATTATTGCCACAGGTGTTGGCGGTTTATCGACCATATCTAACGCTCAAAAAACCCTAGACTCACGGGGATTTAAGCGTCTTTCACCGTTTACGGCACCGGCATTCCTCGCCAATATGGCAGCTGGCAATCTTTCCATTAAATATGGCTTCAGAGGGCCGCTAGGCTGCCCTGTAACAGCCTGTGCCGCTAGCCTGCAAGCAATCGGGGACGGTATGCGACTGATTCGCAGTGGTGAAGCCGAGGTTGCTCTAGTAGGCGGTTCTGAGGCCTGCGTTAACCCACTCTCACTGGGGAGTTTTAATGCCCTCAAAGCCCTATCACCTGAAGCTGAGAACCCTCAGCAAGCATCTCGACCCTTTGATCAAGCTAGAAAAGGTTTTGTAATGGGTGAAGGTGCCGGACTGATGGTAATTGAAACGCTTGAACACGCTCTGGCCCGGGGCGCAACGCCCTTAGCTGTTTTAAGCGGCTATGGCACTAGCTCCGATGCCTATCACATAACCTCAGGCAGACCTGATGGCCAAGGCGCTGCTGCCGCCGTACATAGAGCCCTTAAAATGGCTGATATGAACGCCAATGATATCGATTACATTAACGCTCATGCAACCTCGACTCCGGTGGGTGACGGCGCTGAGATCACATCTTTGCGCAATGTTTTTGGAGCAGGTTTGGCCTGCATTCCTATCTCATCAACTAAATCTGCGACGGGTCATCTATTAGGCGCCGCCGGCGGTATTGAGAGTATATTTTCAGCGCTAGCGGTCATTGAAGATAGATTGCCAGCAACCCTTAACCTGGACAACCCGGACGAATCGATGGCAGATCTGGACCTTGTACCAAACCAAACCCGCGAAACGAAAAATAACCATACCCTTTGCAACGGATTTGGTTTCGGCGGAGTTAATGCGGCGCTTATTGTTAGTAAAATATAAAAACCACCGATGGCACTGCGATATGCCCAGAAAAACATAAGATAAAAATACGCTGAACAAAATAAAGGAGGTGAAGAAAGTGAGCTGGGAATTAAGCAGTCCTTAAGGTAAAGATCCAGGACAAAAGCACAACACAGAGCTGACTGGAGAGCGAGGTAAAAAGCCCGGTAAGAAACCGGCCAGTACGGTAGGTGAACAGTAAAAAATAGAAACCCAACTCAAAGTAAGACCCCAGCTAATAAACAATTTTTATGGGAAGTATAAGATTTTTACTCCGGGCCACTTTAAATACCACTTAT
>MDTF01000451.1_pt1 | contig 19048 bp, 17 predicted proteins | sample 811191 | NCBI WGS metagenome assembly MDTF01 (sample SAMN05326649, study PRJNA326480) | marine metagenome | isolation source: seawater | place: Southern Ocean | collected 2011 | reverse complement strand
GGCAGCGGCAGAAGCGGCAGGCATGGACTATCACCACATGCCAATGACCGCGGTCAGCTTTCCGGGGCCAGATTTAGATGCTATGAGTGATCTTTTCGACGACCCTTTGCGCCCAGTATTAGCCTTTTGCCGTTCCGGTACACGCTGTGCAAATTTGTGGGTGGCAGGGCGGGCAGATGCTGATATGGCAAACGCACTGCAGGTGGCACGTCAGTGTGGCTTTGAGCTTGATATGGCCTCGTCCTTTATTGCAGATGCCGCGCAGCGTAAATAGCGTGCATCGCTGGTATACAGTCACGTAAGGAAGGTTTATGCCTGAGACTATCGAAGCTCGCCCCGCCAGCACGGTTGTGTTGTTGAGGGATACCGACAATGGTCTTGAGACACTACTATTAAAACGCAACAAGGCGCTGGTTTTCGCTGGTGGTGCTTGGGTTTTCCCAGGCGGCTCAGTTGACCCAGAGGACTTTGAAGCTGGGGACGGCAGCATCGCTAAAGCCTCGCGAATTGCCGCCGCACGGGAGGCGAATGAAGAGTCAGGTTTGTCGCCAAAGCTTGATGACATGGTGTTGCTGAGTCACTGGACCACGCCGGTGGGTGAGCCGCGGCGTTTCTCTACGTGGATTTATGCGGCGCCACTGGCGGAAGACGTTGAAGTGGTGATTGATGGCGGTGAAATTCACGACTCTCGATGGCTGAGTGTGCGCGCTGCTGCGGCCGAACATGAGTCTGGCAATCTGGTTATGTTGCCTCCGACCTACTTTACACTGCTGGGACTTTCACGTTATTCCAGTGTGGCGCAGATGGTTGCGCAGGAGCGCAGCTCCCCGGTGCCGGAAGTGTTCCCCGTGTTCGCTAATGATGGAGAGCAGGTGATGGTGATGTTTCCCGGGGATGCAGGTTATGACAGTACCGATGGCAGTCTCCCTGGAGCTCGCCATCGAGCGGTATTGGGTCACAAGTGCTGGCAATATGAGTACTCAGATGTCGATCCTACATACCCTCCCATATTAAAACGGTAGATAACTTTAATATACTGCTAAGCAGTACAAAATCCTTTGGGATGTTCCAGGATGTATTTTCCATTAGCTGATTGTGTTGTTTGCCTCTGGACTGGCGCAGGCACCTCAGTCGTCGCTTTTAAGCGGGTGAGTGTTTTTAGCACGCTGGCTGTTGACGATTTAAACTTCAAAACATTAGATCACTGGGTGAAGACGGGAGAGAAGCGATGACGGAAGGGGGGTGCCTGTGTGGCGCGGTGCGCTTTGGGGTTGAAGCGTTTAACTCAGCCATTTTTAAGTGTCACTGCTCCAAATGCCGGAAGGCTTTTGGGGGTGCATCCAGTGCTGCGGCGCTGGTCCGTGAAGACGATTTTTCTTGGCTACAGGGCGATGAGCGCGTGCGGGAGTTTCAATGTGAAAGTGGATTCAAGCGCCGGTTCTGTCCCGATTGCGGATCGATACTGCCGCAGTATTTGCCTGACTATACATTGCACTGGATACCGGTAGGGTTGCTCGATTCTGACCCTGGTGTTCGGCTGAAACAGCATATTCATGTCAGTTCCAAGGCTGCCTGGGAAGTTCTCGATGCAGATACTCAGCAGTATCGTGAGGGATTTGGTTCGTGACGGAACATTAGGCGGTTTGCAAATGCGGCTGAAAAGCGAATGCACGGTCACCCTGGTAGTCTCCCATCTGCTTTTTATCCGGTGTTACCGCTAGCGCATCTTTTGGGTGGGGCAACGGAACTTGCCTACCGTAAAATCACGCCGAGATAAGTGCTTGGTGCGCCTACCCGTAACGCGCTTGCGCCAAACCTGAAAAGAGCGCGGTTTTATTTCTTGACGCATGAGCTTAATCACTTGCGGCTCTGACAGTCCATAGGCGGCATAAATCGCCTCGAAAGGCGTCCGATCTTCCCAGGCCATCTCAATGATTCGACTGATCTCACTGGGATCCATGATGACTCTTTTCCCGTTAATGGCACACTGCCGCAAACTGCTTGCTTGTGGATGAAATAACACGCTGCAGCAGTATACCGTTTGCAGGCCACCTAAAGCCCGCTTTGTGTCGCGAATTTAACCGTTGATACGACAGATGCAGTTAACATGGCCGTCGGCGTTTTAAACTCAGAGGGTTTCCTTTGCCGACTGTCCCTTGACTCTTGGGTAAAAGACAGTAGCCTTCAACCATGCAGCATCAGCCTAATGGTATCGTGGGAGCTAGATTGTCAGACCCTCGAGTCTCACAATTCCTCATGACCGCCACCTATGTGGTTGGGGCGGCTGGGTACTTTGCGCTCTCGGCGCTGGCTACATAACAACTTAGTGATGGCAGAGACTGAAGCAATGGCGATAAGTACTAACCTGTTGGGCCTAGAGTATGTGATAACAATGGCAAAGCAGCGTACTGGACTGGACGATTTTGGGGACGATAGCTTTCGGGCACCACTGAAAATTCTATTAGAAGCGCTTGTTGAACAGGCCGATCTTAACGAGGCCGGCATTCAAGGGCAGTCCGAAAGAATTATAGAGATCCTGTGCCAGCGCCTTCTCGCGCAGAGCTTTTTTGATAAGTACCCTGACATTCTTAACGAAGAAATATTGAATCCAGTGGTGATAGTCGGCTTGCCTCGCACGGGCACGACGATGTTACATAGAACATTGGGCAGTGATCAGCGCTTTTACACGCCAATATGGTTTGAGACCAGATTTCCCTCGCCCCCCATAGATTGGGATTTTACCGGTGAAGACCCGAGGCTGGAAGCCGCTAAGGCTGAAATACTGGGAATGCTCGATGCCAATCCCGAGTTGGCTGCTATGCACCCGTTTGATGCAGAAGCCGCCGACGAAGAAATTATGCTATTGGAGCAGTCTTTTTACAGCAGTGTGCCTGAGGCTTTTTGTAATATCCCTGATTATGCCAACTGGGTCGACAGTCACGATAATACCCCTGGGTATCAATATTTATATAGAGTATTGCAATTCTTGCAGTGGCAGAAAAAACGTAAGGGACAAGAGGGTCGGCGTTGGTTGCTAAAAGCGCCACATCACATGCACCATCTTGATTTGTTGCTAGCGACATTTCCCGGAGTGAAAGTTGTTCAGACTCACCGTGACCCTTTAGAGACGATACCTTCATTTACCAGTCTCAATTATGGCTTGTGGAAGTTAAATACAGACAATCCCGATGCACAGGCGGTCGCAGATATCTGGTGTGCCAAGTTTTCTCGTAGTATGCGCCGGGCCATCGGCATACGCGATCAACATCCAGACTGTTTTTTCGATGTCAACTATAAGGATACAACGCGCAATGCCGATGGTGTTCTAGAGTCGATCTATAAATTTATCGATATGGAATTTACCGATGGGGCAAAAGCGGGGATAGAGAAATGGCGGGATAAAAACCGACGTGATGATCGCGCTGCCCATGAATACAGTTCAGAACAGTTTGGTTATACCGAAGATTTTCTTAAAGCTGAATTTAAAGACTATCGCCACCGTTATGGCTTTGAATAATCGGTATATCTAATGATTGGCTAACGCTGAATATTGCTGATGTAACTTGGTAAAATACGGTGACTACTCTACTTAACTCACCTTGCGCCGTTGGCAATTAAATCCCCAATAAAGCAACCGCACGCCGCTGAGCTGCCTTAGTTTATTCGCCGGGGGCGAAATCGACGCCCTGAGTGACGGCTTCCCAAGTGTCCAATGACTGTCCAACCTGAGTTAGCTTGTCGCGGTAGGTGGTCAATACGCCGGCCCCTAGCAGCAGCTGCGCTGGTAGCTCGTCCATATAGGCTAGATCAATAAACACCTGTGCCGCCCGCACAGGGTCGCCCGGTTGTTTGCCGTCCATCTCGCCAATCATGTCCAGTCGTGATCCCACATGCTCATGATAGTCGTCAATGGGCGTCTGGGTGCGCTGCATAGAGCGGCCCGACCAATCTGTGCGGAAAGCGCCCGGCTGAATTGAACATACCTTGATGCCAAACGGGGCTACTTCCTTTGCCAGCGCTTCCATCAAACCTTCAAGAGCGTACTTGGAGGCACTGTAATACCCAGTGCCCGGGTTGGCCATTAAGCCCGCCTGAGAGGAGTTGTTTAAAATGACGCCTCTGCCGCGCTGTCGCATATGGGGCAATACCGCCTTGGTCAACGCCAAGACACCAAAGAAATTAGTTTCGAACAGCTGCCGCACGGCCGCTTCTTCGCCTTCTTCAATCGCACCCACATAGCCATAGCCCGCGTTATTGACCAATACATCGATGGCGCCAAAATGACCTAGCGCCGCAGATAGCGCCGCCTCGATTTGATGCGCGTCCGTGACATCCAGTGCTAACGACAGAGTTTGCTTTGGATATCGCTGACATATATCGGCGATGGCCTCTGGACGTCGAGCGGTGACCGCCACACTGTCGCCATGCGCAAGTGCTGCCAGCGCAATGTGTCGTCCAAAGCCAGTTGAACATCCGGTAATAAACCAAATTTTCGGGCTCATCTATGTTTCCCCTGCGAGCCGCCAAGCATAGCTTGCGGCTCGTTCGTTACTTATGCGCTGGCGTTGGTCTGCAGAAATCTTTTTGTTTTCAGACAAGGTGGCCTGATACTCTGCTAAGTTGACCAGTGACGAGCGCACTCCCAAACTATCGGACGCTTTGCCACCCGCAAATTCAGCCCAACGTAAGGTCAGAATGCCCTCGCGCATATCGGTGGGGTCCAGCCAATTGTGTACGCCAGGGTCAGTCATCGATAGAACGAAGGTGTAACTACCATCCGCATTTGAGAGCGACTGTGCGCTGTTCATACAGCCGTTGCGTTCCGTAATATTATTAGTGGTACCCCATATGTTGGTAATGGGGGCGATGAAATAGTCGGCGCCACCCATGTCGACTTCCAGCACGATAGCGTGTTTGGAGTCGGGCAACTGGAAGTGGCCCATGATATAAATCTGCCCAACCTGGGCGCCGTCGTCTTCTCGATCGATAAGGAAACTAAAGTCGTTGGCTTCTTTCTGCAGCGCTTGGTTGTTCCAGCGATGGGAATTGGTTGCGTATTTGCGCATGTACTGGCCAGCCAGTTCAATCAGTTCATCGCGCCCTCGTTGGGCCTGCGCGGGTGCGGGCCCTAAGCGTTCAACCTGTAGCTCATTCACGCGGTCCTCAGCCCAATCAAATATGACATCGCGAATATAGAATTCAAACGCGCTATCGTCGGTCTGAACGTGATTGGCGCGTTCACCCGCCGGACGGTTGTCTACGGTTATTTCAAATCGACCCTCTTCGTCTAGTATCAGGTCTTTGCCGTTGACCAGGCCAACGGTGCGCATATCTTTGTCCCACAAGGTAAAGTAATTCTCCACCAGGCGTTTTTTTTGCACCCGACCGCTAATCACATACTGCTCAGAACCCTGCACAGGAATTACCCGATATACGCTGTCTGGATTATCGATTCCCCAGCGCGAGCCGGGAATATGCTGGCCGTCTACATCATGAGACAGGCGACTGATAGTAATAACTTTGGGGTAAAGCGGATCTTGGTTTAGCGCCCAGACCACTGCACTAAACATGACTTCTTTAAACGCGGCATCGAAACAGGCCCGCATATCAGATGACGGTTTAGCTAAGTCGAGCCAGTAAGCTGCCACGTTCGTGTAAACCTCCTGTAGCTCAGGCGAATTGAACAATTCCAGAGCCAGTAATTCGTGCTCTCGCTGCTGAGGTGTATCGATAGGGTTGTTGACCTTAGCCACCGTAAAAGTCCTTCTATATAAACATCACACGTGTAGTTTATGCGTGCGGTAATTTCGCGCAACCCATCGGTATACATTTAAATTATGAGCTTACCGCTGGCACAGATAGGTGTACTGGGCTTAACACAGGCCGTCGTCACAGTGGAGCAGCTGGGTGCCAGCGCGAATAAAGATAATTTTTTGGCTTGTGGTCGCAGTGACAAGCGGTCAGCCTAGCCAGCCAGCTTCATCGCCTGCCAAGGTATCTCGACCTTGACCATGGAAACCTTGGGGCTCAAGTTTAGCGCCACCAAGGCAAACCACGATTGTCGGAAGGACTGGGGCCCTCTTTGTCGTTATAGTGTGAGTTGGCTAATGGTGAGATGGTGACGCCTGCTAGGACAATAATGGTGAGGACTTTTTGGCGTCGAAATTGAGGATATTTAGTCCCAGATTGCGATGTTTGGATAATGGTGAGAGCCATCAGGCATTGTATTCAGAGATGGAAGCTGCCAACAGGACAAATTTAGTAGGACGTTTCAGTGCCCTGTGGGCCAATGACGACTAATTTTTTAAACCTTTCGGTCATTACGGCAATTCTGAGGCTGCAATGCGCAGTGATTACGCTACCATGTAGTCGAAATTTGTGGAGTACCGATGATGAGTGCAGAGCAGCAGTGGGATTACAGTTTCGATGTGGTAGTGGTCGGATCTGGCAACGGTGGGATGACAGCGGCGCTTTGCAGCTATGAGATGGGCGTGAAGGATGTTCTTGTCATAGAGAAATCGGATCTCTTCGGTGGCTCCAGCTCTATTTCTGGTGGTGGCGTGTGGATTCCATGTAACCGATATGCCAACGAAGCCGATGCTGGAGATTCATTAGCGAGCGCCAAAACATACCTACGTCAACTGATCACAGAAGAGGAGGTGTCTGAACCGCAGCTAGATGCCTATCTGGAGAACGGTCCGAAGATGGTGGATTTTCTCCACGAGCGCACGCGTATGCGCTACGTGACTCTGGAACACTATCCGGATTACTACACCAATCTCGACGGCGCGATGGAAGGTCATCGTTCGATGGAACCGGAAACTTTTAATGCAAATGAGCTCGGTGAAGAGTGGCGACGGCTGCGGCGTACTCATCCGATGATGCATTTGGCGGGCAGGATTGGTTTTACTCAGGTAGAGGCTGCGCTGCTGATCGGTCAGCAGCCGGGGTGGTGGAAAACCGCGATCAAGTTGGTCGTCGATTATGTCGTGGATATTCCTTGGCGTCTGAAGGACAGATACCACCGTCGTCTAGCCACGGGTTGTGCTGGGGTTGCTCGTCTGCGCGCATCAATGCAGGACCGAGACATTCCGCTCTGGCAAAATACAGCGATGACGAAAGTCGTAGATGTTGACGGCAAAGTGGTCGGTGTTGAAGTACTGCGTGATGGTAAAGCGGTCAGAATACAGGCGCGCAAGGCGGTTGTTCTGGCCGCAGGTGGGTTTGAACATAATCAGGAAATGCGTGAAAAATATCTCCCGCAGCCCACCGACCACCGCTGGAGTGCGGGCACAAAAGACAATACGGGTGATGCCATTCTCGAAGGGATGCGACTGGGCGCAAAAATGCATCGTCTTGACGAAGCCTGGTGGTGCAACACGATTTCTGTGCCGGGTGAGGACATTCCTCGCTTGAGCATTATGGAAAAGTCGTACCCGGGTTCCATTATGGTGAATCCGGCTGGGCAGCGATTTAGTAATGAATCACAAAACTACATGGCGTTTCAGCAGGAAACGTTTGCGAAGCATACCGAGGAAAACCCTCTCAATCCGAGCTGGCAAATATTTGATGCGAACTTCCGTGCCACGTATTTCGTCGGGCCGCTGTATAACAGCAAATTTCTGCCAGATTGGGCGGTGCCGAAGCGCTATGAAGAAGAAGGCTTTTTTGCTAAAGCGGATTCAATTGCCGAGCTTGCTCGAAAAATCGATGTGGATGTGGCGGGCTTGGAAGAGACAGTTAATAAGATGAATGAATTCGCCCGCGACGGTGAGGATCTAGATCACCAGCGTGGCGAGTCAGCCTACGATCGCTATTACGGCGACCCTCGTGTGACGCCCAATCCCTGTTTAGGCCCTATCAATAAGGCGCCTTACTATGCAATGAAGATTGATCCGGGTGACTTTGGAACCCAAGGTGGCATGATGACTAATGCTGACGCGCAGGTTATTCATGAAAACGGCACTGTGATTGACGGTCTTTATGCTATTGGTAATTGCAGCGCGCCAACGTTGCCCTGTTATCCTGGGCCGGGTTCGACCCTTGGGCCGGCTATGACGTTTGCTTATCAGGCGGCTAAGTCGATTACCGGTTATCGGGACTAGCGGTTAGCACTTCAGACATCCGCGACCTGACAAAGATTATTGGAGCACGGCGGGGATGTGGACCTCCGGGGGATACAGGGTTTCTGATGCAGTGGCCAAAAAATCTTTGTGGCCTTACATGGGCCTAGGATCTACCATTAAGTTTGACAGCAATAGTGCAAAAATAGTGACCGTATTCGCTATCGGATTACAGGCGTTCTGGTCATTCTAGACAAGATAATCAACGACGCTAGAGCACCCTCTTCAGGCATTAAACCGGGAGGATGCGAGTCGATTTTCTGTCAATAGGCTCTTTGTTTTTCCTACACTTGCAATATAGCATTAGTCTTGGGAATAATATTGATGCTAGGCTCTGAAAACTTGATGTTTTCGGACTGCTCATACTCGTATGCAAACGATAAAAAACCTCCCTATTATTCCCCTCGCCGACCCTGAATTTTGGCAAGATCCGTACCCTCTGCTCGCCGAGTTGCGCGCCAAACATCGCGCCGCCGTTAACGATCAGGGAACGGTCGTGCCGCTGCATTGGGATGACTGCGAATGGACGATTAAGGGTACCGACTTTATTAATGAAGGGATCGAGTTTTTAGAGCGCCGTGGTTTTAATGAAGGCGACGCACTGCATACCTGGCGCAAGCACGCGCTTGGCGTGATGGAGGGTCCTGATCATTTGCGCGTACGCAAGCTGGTTAGCGGCGCCTTGTCTAGACGCAGTATTGAGCCATTGCGTCCACTCATTCGCAAACAGGCACACGCTATCCTCGATATGTTTGCGGATAAAGGCGAGATAGAAGCATTTCGCTACTATTCGATGTATTTACCGCGTCTAGTGATGATGGAATTTCTTGGCGTTGAGAAAGACGAATTAAGCGGCTCGGAAAAAGCCATGGCAGGCGGTAATATCGTCGATTGCTTTGGACCCCAAGTCACAGACGAGATGCGCGACAATGCTAACCATTGTATTCAGGCCGCTATGGATCATGTGGCCCTGTTATATGAAGAACGCCGCGCACAGCCGCAGGACGATTTATTAACGCAACTGCTTACGGCGGAAACCGAAGACGGTAAATTGAGTCATGGTGAGCTTATTACGCTGTTTTCTACCATTTTCGGGTCCGGGGCCAGTACTGGCAGCACCATAGCCTCAGGATTGCTGGAGTTAACCCAAAATCCCGAGCAGGCTGAACTACTGCGCAAGGAACCCGAGCGCTGGAAAAAAGGTGCTTGCGAAGAGGTTTTGCGTATGCGCCCGGCGATTTATGCTATCGGCCAAAAAGCGGCACGCGCGCAGGATGCTTTTGGTCTGTCCTTTACAGCCGAACAATCGCTCTCGGTTATCCTTGGTGCGCCTAACCGGGACCCCGCTCGCTGGCAAGATCCAGAACGCTTTGATATCACCCGCGATCCGGCGTTATGGTCTTTGAGTCTCGGGATCGGCCCACATTTTTGCATTGGCCAGGCGATTGCTCGCAGTACGATAGAGGAAGGGCTTGCTGTTTTCGTGCAACGCTGCCATGAGCTCGAACTTAAGGAACACCCCCGCTGGGTGCCTTTTGTTGCAGAAAACAAACTGGAGTCCCTGCAGCTGGCGTTCAAACCAGCGGTGGGTGGCGTCACGATTAAGTAACCGCAGTCGCGGCGCGCGTATCCAGCGCTGCTGCAGCATTGGCCTGCCGACACACTGCGGCGCTTTAGGCCATGCCGACCAGCGCTTGGGCGGGATTGATATTCAAAGTCTTGCCACAGGTTGTACAGTGAGTCGGATGTTTGCATCCACATTTTTGCCCAAGAAGTGACCAGGCTCCAAACTGTGAGACCCTGCGGGGCCAAGACTTGTCCGGAGGTGGCTGCCCTGGTTCCGCGTAGCCGCCTACAATTGCTGTGGCCACCGTGTGGTCGTTACAGGTATACAGTTGTGGGTTGAGAAAGTAATAAACTGTATGAGCATCAAACAGTGCCTTTCCGTCGGTTTCTGTAAAGATTGCATCCTAGTACGTCGTATACGGACGCGTTGCCCGCCCGCAGTACTGCTGCTCGACAGTGCCACTGTCAGCCGTTGTCGGCGGCGGACGTTTGACTGATTTAAAAGCAGATCTATGCACAAAAGCCCGTTTATTTACCTTATGATTGTATGAGGTATCTGCCACACCCAGTTTATAACTTCTATCATTGAGCCCCAATATGTCTAAATTTCCCAATTCTTCTTTTCAGATCACTCGCATTGTATTGATTCTGTTACTCGGCGCCGGCGTTTCTGCCTGCAGTGGGAATGGGCATGTAATGCCAGCTACCGATACTGACTCGGTGGTCATCAGCGAGGGGCCTGCTTTGCATTGCTATGATGAAAGTCAACTCGATGTGTCATATGCACAAGTGGATGAGAAGTATTCGTGCTTGCGGGACCACTGCGCTTCTGTAACTACGGCTGCCGAATGTAATTCCGACGCCAACTTTGCGAAGGGCTGCGGTTGGTGCAGTGGGAGCTGCTCGCCTTTTGAAGCGCATCAGGAAGCCTATATGTCCTGTGTCCGGGATGCGTATGCGGATCATGAACCTGATCGTGTCAACGGCAGGACGATTCCGGGCATCATTTCAAGTCCGAAGCAAGCGACTCTTTACAACGGTTCGGTAGGTCCCCCGATCTTTTATCCAGGCGTTAGCAACGACCTTTCCGGTGATTACCGTTGGGACCTCTCGGAGGTAAGCCGAGAGGAAGGCTATCGGGTCCCTATCCATATGCATCCCTTTGGTGGCGTCATCTGCGTGCTTGAGGGCTCCGAGATCAGCATGTTTGTCGAGGGAGAACCGGATATGACAGGGATCGAGGCGGGAGATTGTTACGCGATGCCGGCTGGCCGGAAGATGGGAACCTATTCCGAGGGCCCCGGGGGCTATAAGGACCGCGATACTTTCCGGACAGATAGTTGCTACCCGACCTGGGTTGTTTTGGAACCCGAAGGTTATTTTGTGCAGGACGAGGAATTCGTTTTCACTAGCGATATCGCCTGCGAGTCTCAGTAGTCATCCGCCACTAAGCAGTAGCCACAGTTCTGTGCGGGTATGAGATTGCTTTAGTCGAGCGCCACCCGGATGGAGGGTGCGCTGATGGGCGTGGTCTATCGAGGGACATGGGAAACTGGATAAACATCCCCCGCAAAACTATTGGTCAAGTGCGCCTATAGAAGTTCTTTGGGATTCGATAGGGTGCATGCAGCGCTGCGCCTTTGGTATTGCCCCTGGCCAACTAAAAGTAGAGCCTTAGCAGCGCGTGACAACGCCCTCATCAGCCATACGCCGATCAGAGACGGCGCGGAAAAACAGCCCGTGGCGGTGTAGGTGTTGCGCAACTCCAACGCTCAACAAGTAGTGTCGGTTACTTTTCCCCTGGTGAGGTCGTACCTCCAGTGGATCGCAGGGCAAGTGCAACGAACGGTAGTCTTTATCACTAATCTCGGCGATGGACTCAGCTCCACGAGTCTGCGTTGGACTTTCCTGTATATCGTTTTCCTTTCATAAAAACCTCTCATAGAGTTACATGTTAACGCTATTAGGTGTCTAGCAAACACGGGGAAGTCCAGACAGACACTTTTAAGCTACTTCAGTCCACTATGCGATGATGCATAAGCAGAAACCGCGAGCAGGAAGTGGGGCTTGTCTAGTGCCAAACTTAGTGGCAAACTTCCGATTCATTCACCGCTTTGTGTGTCCTCAGCCCTATTACCTACCACACCCTCAATCGGGAAGATCTCGAAGCCTACTGGATGCCATCAACGGGCAACCGGCACTTCAAACGCGACCCCCGTATGATTGTCGCCGCCGAAGGTGTTCACTTTACCGATGACAAAGGACGCACTATTCTCGATGGGATGTCGGGACTGTGGTGCTGTGGTGCGGGACACAATCGGCGCGAGGTTACCGCAGCCGTGCAGGCCCAGATGCAGACGCTGAGTTATGCGCCGCCGTTCCAGTTTGGTCATCCGGGCGCTTTTGAGTTGGCGAATAAGGTCAAGTCACTGACGCCGGATGGACTGGATTATGTGTTTTTTACTAACTCTGGCTCCGATGCTGTGGACACTTCGCTAAAAATGGCCCGAGGTTACTGGCGTCAAAAGGGAATGGGTACGAAAACCAAGCTTATTGGCCGAGCCAAAGGTTATCACGGGATGAATTTTGGCGGGATGGCGGTAGGCGGAATAGGTCCCAATCGCAAGCTATTTGGACCGGTGATCGATGTCGATCACCTGTCTCATACGATCTCTCGAGATATGGCGTTCAGCCGCGGCATGCCCAGTAGTGGCTGGGAGATGGCGGATGAACTGTCGGGCTTGATTGCGCTGCACGATGCATCCAATATTGCGGCAGTAATTATCGAGCCGGTCGCAGGCTCTGCAGGCGTTATTCCGCCTCCTGCGGGTTATTTACAACGCTTACGCGACATTTGCACGGCTAATGATATTTTGTTCATTTTTGATGAAGTCATAACTGGGCTGGGCCGCTGTGGCGGTATGACAGGCGCCGAGGTGTTTGGTGTGGTGCCGGATATAATGATTTTGGCTAAGCAGCTTACCAATGGTGCTATTCCGATGGGCGCGGTTGTGGCGAGAGAGGCAATCTATCAGACGTTTATGGACAAGGCCGGTCCAGACTATATGGTCGAATTCCCTCACGGTTATACGTACTCTGCTCACCCTGTGTCTTGTGCCGCCGCTATCGCTACGCTTGATATTTTGCAGCAAGAGCAATTGCCGCAGCGTGTGACGACGTTGGCGCCCTATTTTGAAGAGGCGTTACATCAATTGCGGGGCCTCCCCTATGTGAGCGATATTCGTAACTATGGCTTTGCAGGCGCGCTTACGCTGGAGTGTTACCCAGGCGAGCCTGCCAGACGTCCGTTTGAAGTGGCAATGCGCATGTGGGAGAAGGGTTTTTATGTGCGCAGCGGCGGCGACACCATTCAGTTGGGCTTAGCGTTTGTGATGGAGACTGCTCAAATCGATAGTTTGGTCTCGGCACTGCGCGACACCCTGGTGGAGTTAGCCTTTTCTTCGCCGGCATAATGGAATGCTGTGTCAGGTGTCGCTGAATCGTGGTTTTTTCTGAGTCACTAACGCTGTTTTATGCCGCCTTGGCGGTTTCTCTGCCCACGTTTGCGTGGGTTGTCGTTGGCGTATTACTGAAGCGGTTCGGTTTTCTATCCGATGCCTTAAACCAAAATTTATCACGACTGGCATTCAATATCGGTTTGCCGATAATGTTGTTTGCCGGAGCGGCGCAGGTTGATTATACGACACTGAGCAGTGCGCGATATCTTCTGGCAGGTGTGGTGGCCACACTGCTGACGCTGTTGTTGAGCGGGCTCTACTCGCGCTGGCGCGGCCATCCGCGAGAACTCCGGGGTATTTTTGTACAGTCAGCATTTCGTTCTAATCTTGCGATCGTCGGAGTCGCATTAACGTTTTCTGCTTACGGCGAGCTCGGTCCAGTACTCGCAGCACTGCCCATCGCGATAATGACGGTACTGTATAACATTCTCGCGGTGTGGGTGCTAAATACCACACTGGGTGCAGGTACCACGATGCGCAGTGTATTGCAGGATATTGTGCGAAATCCTCTTATTATCGGGATCGCCGCGGGCGTGTGTCTGGCTATTTCTGGATTGCCTGTGCCAGCCATTCTTGTGCCAGTAAGCTCTGGCCTGTCCACTTTTTTCCTGCCTTTGGTATTGATCTGCATTGGTGCATCGATGAATTTTTCTCGCCTATACACGGCCGGTATGCTGACGTGGGAGGCCAGTGTTTGGCGTCTATGCGTGGGGCCACTGCTGGGCATTTTGGTGGCTCTATTGCTTGGCGTGCAGGACGAGCAGCTGGGGGTTTTGTTTCTGCTGCTGGCGTCTCCTGTGGCGGCTTCCAGTCATGTCATGGTGATCGCCGCCCGAGGCGATGGCACGCTGGCTGCCAATATCGTCGTACTGACCACGCTATTGTCTTTGGTGACGATTACCGTAGGATTCTTCGTGCTATCGGTGTTTTCTCTGATTGGACAGACGCATTAAAACGTTGCCTCGTTCCTGAAAATAGCGCCTCCACTGAAGAAGACGCCAATGGGTATAGCGGTATTGAGCAGGCATTAGACGCGCAGATCTCTTCACGATTAGAGTAGGTGCTACTTGCACAGCCTATGTCCTCAGCCACTGTAAAGTACACGCCAGTATATCTATTTATAGTGCCACCTAGGTAATCGATAGGAAGGCCGTCAGGCACGCCCGACATCGGTTTTTTGTGTTACTGTTTTCACAATGATGGCGCCCTACTCGCCGATGCGCGTTGCGATAGCGGCCTGATGCAATGAACGAACTCGGCCGTGCAGGGCGCGATAATCTCTGTTTTCAAGTGCTCCGCTAGTTCCTCCATATAACGTTATAAAGGCATAGTTGAATGAAAGATTTTTCGGGTAAAACAGCGGTCATTACAGGCGGCGCAAGCGGCATCGGGCGCGCAATGGGCGCGTTGTTTTTAGATAAGGGCATGAATGTGGTGCTTGCCGATATCGAGCAGAAAGCGCTGGATGCAACCGTTGCTGCTCTGAACTGTGATGGCGGTCGGTGTGTCGGCGTGGTGACCGATGTATCCAAGGCAGAGGATGTACAGCGTCTCGCCGATGTTACATTAGCCGAGTTCGGCGGTATCCATATCGCTTGCAACAATGCCGGTGTCTTTGCGGGTGGTCTGTTGTGGGAGGAGAGTCTTGCTGATTTCGGGTGGCAACTCGATGTCAACGTCTGGGGTGTTATTCACGGTATACGCACCTTTGTGCCAATCATGGCAGCTCAGGATAGTGAGTGTCACATTATTAATACGGCTTCTATGGCAGCCGTTACCGCCATGCCATACTCTGGCATTTATCACATGACCAAACACGCCGTATTGGGCCTGAGCGAGTCGCTCTATCACGAGTTGGCATTTCATGTGCCCAACGTAAAGGTCTCTGTATTGTGTCCGGAGATGATTAAGACAGGCATAGGGGCCTCAGAGCGTAATCGGCCTAGCGCCTATAGTCGCGAGGGCGATATCGTTGAGTCAGAAGCGCGTACGATGGTTTCCGAGGCGATTGCAGAGAGCGTTGCGGTCGGCATTGGCCCCGAAGTGATGGCACAACGCGTATTTGACGGCATCGTCGCAGAGCGGTTCTATTTACTGTCGGAAGAGGCATGGCGCGAAACTGCACATACTCGGCTGGACGATATCCGTCTGGCCCGTAATCCAACGTTTGCGCCGCCAGTCGACCTCTAGATTCATCGCCTCAGATAAAACGTCAGGAGCTCTCTACAATGTCAGGTACTGCCAAATCCAGCTTTTCTATCCCCAATGATGACGCGCTAATCGCAAGCGCGCTGGAGGAGGCCAGTATTCCCACGCTGATGATGAGCATGATTCACATGAGTGGTGATGCAAGCCTGCTCGACGACATTATTCGGCCTGCAGGCGCATACATTAACGAGTATCAGGGGTACATGTCCGAAGAAGACAAGGCGGTGGTGCGAGTCCGTGCGCTGCAGGTAATCAAGGCTTTTCGTGAAGGGGGCTGCACGCTTCCATTACCACCTTCACAGGCGACCATTCACCGCATGATGAATTTTATCGTGGCGGGCGATGTGCCTGAAGATTATGTGCCGATGATGCTGGAGGAGATGGAGCTGGATGGCACAGACCAGCGCAGTGACGCTTGGACTGATGAGGTTCCCGCAGAAGCGCGAGCGCAGCATAAGGTACTGGTTATTGGTGGGGGCATGTCAGGTGTATTAGCTGCCTATCGATTGCAGGAGTCAGGGATTTCCTTTGTGGTTATCGAAAAAAATGCTGCCGTGGGTGGCACCTGGTTTGAAAATCGTTATCCGGGTGCGCGTGTCGATGTGGGCAATCATTTGTACAGCTACTCCTTCGAGCCAGCACATCATTGGACGCAATATTTTTCGCAGCAAAAAGAGTTGCAGCAGTATTTCGAAGGCGTCGTGCACCACCACCAGTTGAAGCAGCACTTTCGATTCAATACGGAAGTCACCGGTGCTGTTTTCGATGAGGTCAATAAGGAGTGGGTCGTCAATACTATTGATAAGGATGGTATTGAAGAGCGATATGTCGCGAACTCTGTCATCAGTGCAGTGGGTCAATTGAATCGTCCCGTGTTTCCGGACATCCCGGGGATAGATTCCTTTGCCGGACAGTGGTGTCATTCTGCAGCCTGGGACGACAGTATCGATTGTCGTGGTAAAAAGGTCGTGGTAGTCGGCTCTGGTGCCAGTGCTTTTCAGCTCGTTCCAACGATTGCCGCAGACGTTGGTCAGCTAACCGTCTTTCAGCGCTCAGCGCCGTGGATGTTTGAAAACCCGATCTATCACACGGAGGTGCCACAGGGTAAGAAATGGTGTTTGCAGAATCTGCCTTTTTATACCCGCTGGTTCCGTTTCCTGATTTTCTGGCCCGCCTGTGATGGAGCTTATGAGACAGTGTTTGTCGATCCTGAGTGGTCACATCAAGAACGTTCTATCAATGAGATGAATGATTTTGTATACCAGATGTTTCTTGACCATATTAAGAGCCAGGTCGGTGATGACGAGGAGCTGCTGAAAAAGGTGACGCCTGATTATGCTCCGATGGGTAAGCGCACCTTACAGGACAATGGCAGTTGGCTGTCGGCACTGAAGCGCGAAAATGTTGATCTTGTTACCCAGGGTGTGGCGAGTGTCAGTGCAGGCGGAGTCACTGCGGGTGACGGTACTTTTTATCCTGCAGATATCGTCATTTATGCTACCGGTTTTGAGACTGACAAGTTTTTGTGGCCGATGGAGATAAAGGGCAGAGGTGGGAAGTTACTGTCCGATAAATGGGGTATTGAACCTTCGGCCTACCTCGGAATAACAGTTTCTGAGTTTCCCAATTTTTATTGTATGTACGGTCCAGGCACTAACCTCGCTTTTGGGGGTAGTCTGATTTTCAATGGCGAGTGCCAGATCCGTTATATTATGGAGTGTCTCAAGTCGTTGATGCAGTCTAAAAATAAATCTATTGAGTGTAAGGAAGCAGTGCATACCGACTATCAGCAGCGTTTTCGCGAATTACACGCCCAGCTGATCTGGGAGCATGACTCCATCAAAACGAGTTTTTATCAGAACGTTGAAGGCAAGGTGACCTTGTTGTGGCCTTGGAAGATTCTCGACATGTGGCGCTGGACCAAAGAAGTGAACAGCGCTGACTATCAATTTGAAAAGTAGAGAGGCAACGATATGTCTGAACTGAAAAACAAAGTAGCTATGGTAACGGGGGCAGCCTCCGGTATTGGTTTGGCCTGTGCGCGACGTTATGCCGCCGAAGGTGCGACCGTCATTGGTGTGGATAGGAATATGTCGAGTGATTGGTCTTCCGTGGAAGCGCTGGCGCCAGCGAATCGTTTTCATCAGGTTGATGTTACTGATTTTGCAGCACAAAGAGCGGTCGTCGCAGACACCCTAAATGAATTTGGAACAATTGATATTTTGCTGACGGCTGCCGGCCTTGGCGATGGTGGACCTGTAGGGATGTTGGATGAGGAAGTGTGGGATCGTGTCATCGACGTCAACCTGAAGGGCACTTTTTTGTCCATCAAGGCGGTACTCGATGCAATGATGGCGCAGCGCTCAGGCAGCATAATCACCATTGCCAGTGTCGAGGGGCTTAATGGCACCGAAGGCGGTAGCGTCTACAACGCCTCGAAGGGCGGCGTGGTGTTGTTAAGTAAAAATGTCGCGATTGACTATGGACGTATGGGTATTCGGTGCAACGCAATTTGCCCCGGTTTTATCGAGACACCCATGCTCAATGGTGTGATGGGCCTAATGCCAGAACTTAAGACAGATGTCATCCGAGAGACTAAAGTGGGCCGGCTTGGCAAGCCTGAAGAAATTGCTGGAGCAGCTTATTTCCTTGCATCAGACGACTCTAGTTATGTCACGGGGCATACTCTGGTGGTTGATGGCGGCTATACGGCCGGTCATAGCCATGGGATCGTCCAAATGATGGGGCTAGTGTGACGGCCTACCTTTAGCGGCCTAATATCGAACGGGCGGTCAGCTCCCGCATGACTTCGGACGTGCCGTCGTAGATCCGTTGAATACGGGCGTCGGTATAGAATCGTGTGATGGGATATTCTGTGGTGTAGCTATAACCACCGAATAGTCGCAGACACTGGTAGAGGTTTTTGCACTGCATTTCGGCGCTGGCATATTCAAGCAGTGCTGCGTCTTTTGTGGTGAGCTTTTGCTCAGCGCATGCCACATTTTCCGGGGACCCATGTGCTGTGCGTTCCATTGCTCAATATGAGGGGCAATGTCCGCTTTTAGTGCGCGACAAGCCACAATGCGAAATAGGGTCAACTCTTCGTTATTGGTGTCTCGGGGAATGACTTATGGCGAAGGTTTCGCGTGATTTTGACGGTGTAGGCAACGACAGATGCTCTCTAATAGCAGAAACTGCCTCTTGGGCCGACTCGGTACTAGTCAGTAGCGCTGAGAGTGCTTAAACTGGTTCCACTTTACAAATGCTAACTCAGGAGAATAACAATGCGCGAGACCAGACAGTTTTACATAAATGGTGAGTGGGTAGACCCCGTATCGCCAAACAGCTTTGACGTGATTAATCCTGCCACGGAAGAGGTCTGTGGACAGATATCCATGGGCTCCGAGGCTGATGTCGACAAAGCAGTCGCTGCGGCAAAGGCGGCATTTCAGACGTTCAGTCGCACGAGTACTCAGGAGCGGATTGAATTGTTGGAGTCGTGTATTGCGGTCTATAAGAAATATTATCTCGATATTGCCGATGCAATTCGGGAAGAGATGGGCGCCCCCCACACGCTAGCGACCACTGCGCAGGCCTATACCGGTCAGGGACATCTGGAAGAGGCGCTGAGAG
>MDTF01014096.1_pt1 | contig 19058 bp, 20 predicted proteins | sample 811191 | NCBI WGS metagenome assembly MDTF01 (sample SAMN05326649, study PRJNA326480) | marine metagenome | isolation source: seawater | place: Southern Ocean | collected 2011 | reverse complement strand
TTTCGTCCAACGAAGATTATCTGATATCTGCCCGAGAGTAGGACATCAAGGTGGATCTGAATGGAGGGCAGATAACTGATAATCTAAACATTTGCGGACGTAAATAATGTGGTCATTTGATTTTCGCTCAAAGCAGAAGTTGTTATTTACTTGTGTTGATGGATTAGCGAAAACTAGTGGTTGAGCAACAGGCTGAAGAGCAGGGCATCCTGATTAAGAATGCGGCGTTTGCAGAGGGCTTCTTTTTTGGCGCCAATGGCGTTAGCCAGTTTAATACTGGGCTGATTATCCGGCAGAGTGAAGTACTCTATACGGTTAAGGCCTAAAGGTTGTCTGGCAATTTCTATCAGGCGTTCACACAGTTTAACTGCCAGGCCCCGGCCTCTGGCCTCAGGAACCAGCCATAACCCCAGGTTGGCGTTGAGATGCACCGGATGGATGTAGTTAAGCAGGCCCATTCCCAAACATTGCTCGTTCCACATCAGCAGGTAAGTAATACCGTAGCCGATTTTACGTTGCTGCTCGAATGTCTCGATGAGGGATTCAGCATGACGCAGAGTAGTGGGGGTTAACCCTGAACCCATCCAGGGCTTGACGGAGGTGCAAGCAAGTTTGCCTGCTTCAGACAAGGCCAGTGCGTATTTGTGGTGAGCGCGAATAATTTTGACTGGCCCGGCATCGGTAAAAATGGGGGCCAGCCTGACTGGCAGGGTTGTCAGGTCGATCAAAAGAGTTTCTTATCGATAACTCTGGCTAGCAGCACAACCACCAATACTACAAAGTAGGCGCCGAAGATGATTTGCATCCATTCAGCCATGCCCATCGACAGGAACTGCCAGCTGTTTTCCAGACAGTCGCCCCTGGCGGCAAAAATGGCGGGTAGCCACTCGTGAAGGGGAGCCCACTCCGGAAAGTTAGGAAAGATTTCGCAGGTGCCGAAAAACGGATCGTCCGACTCGATAATTTCGATGTGCTCAGAAGCTATCATAAAGCCTCTTACTGCACTGTATCCCCACAATCCATAACCAACCAAACGGGTGAGTGGGTGATTGAACAGCAGCACCAGTAAGCCTGCCAGCACAATGCCCCACATTGCTGTACGTTGGTAAATACACATTATGCAGGGTTCGAGGCCCATGCCGTGTTGAAAATACAGTGCCGTGAACTCCAGCGCCAGCGAGGTGGCGAAGAGTACCAGCCAGGCAGACTTTTGTTCTGCCCAGCTACTTAGTCCATTCAACAAACCCATTCTTTATAATGCTCCTAGTGGCCGCTGTTACCGGCACCGGGAACACCCGTGTGGTGCTCTATAAGGTGCATGTCGTAAAGCCATTGGGTGGCGTCTGATAAGCCCCAGTAAGTGGCCAGTAGGCCTACGATTGCCAGTACAATGGTATAAGGCAGTGCCATTAACACCATGCGGCCGTAGGAGAGTCTTAACAGCGGTGCAATGGCCGATGTCAGCAGGAACAGGAACGCAGCCTGACCATTCGGGGTTGCCACACTTGGCAGGTTAGTACCGGTGTTAATAGCAACTGCCAGTAAGTCAAACTGATCACGGGTGATTTCGCCGTTGGCCAGTGCGGTACTAACTTCCGTAATATATACGGAGCCGACAAACACGTTATCACTCACCATCGAAAGCACCCCATTGGCCAGATAGAACATCACCAGCTGTGTGGTGCCTTCAAAACCCAGTACCCAATGGATAACCGGTGCAAATAAACCCTGTTCGATAATGACTGCGACCACACCGAAGAATACGCACAGCAGGGCGGTAAAGGGCAGCGCTTCTTCAAAGGCTTTACCCAGCGCGTGTTCTTCGATAACACCGCTCATAGAAGTTGCCAGCACGATGACTGAGAGGCCGATTAAGCCAACTGCCGCCATGTGCGTTGCCAGACCAACAACCAGCCAAACGCCAATCAGGGCCTGCACACCAAGACGCGCTTTATCACGAACGGAGCGGGCCTGGTCCATCGACTTATCATAATCCACCAGAATTTGTCGCACTGCGTCTGGCAACTTGGCGCCATAACCAAACAATTTGGTTTTCTCCAGCATGACGGTGGTCAGGATACCCATCAGGAATACAGGAATGGTGATGGGTGACATACGAATGAAGAACTCTACAAAGTTCCAGCCGGCTTTATCTGCAATGATCAGGTTTTGCGGTTCGCCTACCATGGTCATTACACCACCCAGCGCGGTACCGACTGCCGAGTGCATCATCAGGTTACGTAGGAAAGCCCGGAAATTGTCGAGATCATTTGAGCCTAAATCCGCCACGCTATCGTCGGAAGTATGGTCGTGGTCGTGATGAAATTCTTTGCCCGATGCGACCTTGTGGTAAATAGTGTAGAACCCGAGGCCAACGGCAATGATTACCGCAACAACGGTCAACGCGTCGAGGAAAGCAGACAAAAATGCCGAAGCAATAATGAACGCCAGTGATAATACGGTTTTATTTCGTACCCGAATCACCAGCTTGGTAAACAGAAACAGCAGCAGGTCTTTCATAAAGTAAATACCGGCCACCATAAACACCAACAGCAACAGCACTTCGAGGTTGACCTCTATCTCATGCATCATATGCTGGGGGGTTGTCATGCCTATGAAGAGTGCTTCTATCAGTAACAGCCCGCCGGGCTGGAGAGGATAACACTTTAACGCCATAGCCAGGGTAAAGATAAACTCGATAATCAGTAACCAGCCGGCCAGAAAGGGATCGAGCATGAAAATCAGAGGGTTAGCAATTAAACAGCCGATAATGGTCTTTTTATACCAGTCTGGCGCATGCCCCAGAAAATTCTTATAGATCGCCATGGTCATAGAGGTTTGCATGGAGTAATTTCCTTTTTTATCACAGGCTTAATTTGTTGTTCTCAGCTAATAATAGACGAGTTTTATAATTTTTTGTCACCACCGGGGTGACAGTTTGAATGTGAATGTCTGTTTTTAGGACACTTTTCGTCTAAGCTTGCAAAGACTAACCGAAATCTATCCCGACAGGAAGTAGAAAGCGACGTATCTCAGACCATCTGCGCACAGCTGTTTAAAAAATGTGCGAAGTGAAAATTATTGCTGCTTTTGCGCATATTTCATCGTCAGCTTGAGAAAAACTGTCACTTATCAACCAGTTTGTTATGCTGTTTTAACACGTAAAACTGTTACAATTGGTCGTATCTGTCTAAGTTAGGTGGTACAAGCCGCCTAACGGCGATTTATTCACTGTGCTTATGAAAATTCATCTGGTACAATCAGTTTGAAAATAACAAGAACGTTCAGTGGCGAGCAAATATGATATACAAGGCACAAAGTCCGGCTGGTTTTGCCGAGGAATACATCGTAGAGTCGATTTGGAGTGGACGTTTTCCTCCAGGGACTATTCTTCCCGCTGAACGGGAATTGTCTGAGCTTATTGGCGTAACACGCACCACTTTACGTGAAGTGTTGCAGCGTCTGGCCCGTGATGGCTGGTTAACCATTCAGCATGGCAAGCCAACCAAAGTGAACAATTTCTGGGAAACCTGCGGCCTTAACATCCTCGAAACGCTGGCTCGTCTCGATCAGGATGGTATACCCGAACTGGTTGATAATCTGCTGGCAGCCCGGACCAATCTAAGCGCTGTATTTATTCGCGGTGCTATCCGCAAGAATCCTCAGGAATCGGCTGCTATCATTGCACGTTATAAAGAGGTTGAGGAAGACGGTAAAGCGTTTGCGCACTTCGATTATCAGTTGAACCACGATTTAGCCCTGGCGTCAGGCAACAATGTCTTTGTGCTGATGATGAACGGCTTCCGTGGTTTGTATTCGCGCATTGGTGGCTTCTTCTTCTCAGATCCACGTGCTCGTGACGTAGCTAAAGAGTTCTACGCTAAATTACAGGAAGTTGCTGAGCAGGGCGATTATAAATCAGTGCCTGCCGTGGTTCGCGAGTACGGTTACGCATCAGGTCGGGTCTGGAATGAAGTTCGCGAAACCATGCCTCAGGATTTAGTTGATTAAGCGCCGCACCCGCGGCTCTTTTTTTATCTGCGTTACAATAAAACCCCACATTAATACGTTTTTAGTATGTGATTTCTAAATTCTCCTTTTACACTGATTAACAGATAGCAAAAGGAGACCAAATCATGGCAGCTAAAGACGATATCAAAAGCAAAATCAGCGAAGCTGAAGAATTCGCCCGTAAAATCTGGTTGGCAGGTTTAGGGGCTTACGGTAAAAGCGTTGATGAAGCACAGGGCCAGTACGAAAAACTGACCAAAGATGCTAACAAGATGTTTGACGAACTGGTGTCTAAGGGTGAAACCCTGGAGTCAGATGCCAAAGACAAATTTAAAGAAACCACCAGTGAAGTGGAAAGTCGCGTAGCCGACGTTCGTAAGAAGCTGGGTCTGGACACAGACGATACCGATCAAAAGATCGAAGAGCTTTCTGCAAAAGTGGATGCACTGACTGAAGCGGTCGCTAAACTGGCAGCGAATAAGTAACAACTGGGCGGGCAGCGATGGCTGCCCAATCAGCTAAGGAGTTATTATGTCAGATAAGAAACCGACATCGCCCATAATGGGTTGGTTTGAGGCAGGTCTTGGCTTGTTTACCGAACAACTCAATGCCGCAAATCAGCAGGTTCAGCATAAGGTAGGTGAGTCGCAAAAAACGCTGGATGAACTCGCCGCCCGTGGCGCTGAAGTTGAAGCGCAGATCCGTAAAACGGTAGACCCATCACAGTGGCTTGAGTTATGGCGTCAATCGCCGTTGCATCATTGGATGCCAACATTTACCACGCCCAAACAAAAGCGGGCGATGCAGATTGAAGCACTGTCAGCCAAAGTGGATTTACTGGTAGAGCAGGTTGCCCTGCTGGCGGCTAAGCAAGCGGCTGCCAAACAGGCGGCAGCAAAAGCGGAAGAGAAACCGCAAACAGCTGCTAAGCCTAAAGCTACGCGAGCAAAAAAGACCACCACGACCAAACGGACTACGTCGACCCGTGCTACAAAGCCGGCAACAGTCCGTAAAACGGCAAGTAAGGACGCTCCTACGAAAGACGAGTAGTTCGCAGTAATGTCAGAAAAAAGGCCGGTTAGTTAGCCGGCCTCTTTGTTAGTTCAATAATGTAAATGTTAGCCAGTCTTCACAGCACCAAACAAGCGTTAGGTTACAACTTCTCAAGTTTGCAGATTTAATTTAATCGGCCGCTCGTTGTTTTTTCAGTTCCTCACCATACGCTTTGGACATCTGCATAATTTTAGGGTAGACGTCTTTCATCAACTGCTGCGTGACCTGCATGGAAGCGGCCATGACCTCTGGCATTTTCTTTACCACCGATTGGCCGGTTTCAGATTGGTAAAATGCCAGCATATCCTGTAGTTCCTGCTCAGTATAATAGGCCAGGTAGAGGTCAATCATGGGTTCTTTTAATGTGTCCCAGTTCATTTCTTCTTGCAGCATCAGGTTGACCTTTTGCATATGCTTGTTAAAGCTGGCTCGCTCTGATTCTTCAATTTTGAATTGCTCAGCCATATTGGCAAACATGCCATCAAATTGAGCGTAAACCGCATCCAGTGCGCTATCCGCCCCGGAGGCAATCAGTAACGCTTCCACGGTATCGCGTTGAGCCGTGTTGGCAACGGCAGGGCCACTTAAACTCAGGGTGGCGATAATGATCATTAATACTTTACGCATTATAAATTCCTTTTTTCTTAGTTAATTCCCAAATCAGTTTACCCCAATAGCAATTGCTGATCGATAGGGATAAATTTGCTGGCAGACTGCATAAGTGAAGCAGCGGTAAGCGCCGGCACGCCATACACTTCAACCTTTTTTCCACCTTGCTCGGTAAGCCGGTTACAGAGAATACTGAAGTCACCGTCACCGGATACCAGAATCAATGTATCGGCTTCACTGGCGGCATCCATCATATCAATGGTGATCCCCACATCCCAGTCACCTTTTGCAGAACCGTCTGCACGCTGAATAAAAGGCTTTAATTTTACCTCAAAGCCAATGGCACGGAGGATATTCTGAAACTCGCGTTGCTTGGTATCGCCGCGCTCTACGGCATAGGCATATGCTGTTACTACCTGCCGTTTAGCGGTGGCTTTACGCCAGAAAGCGTTGTAGTCGAAGTTCTTGCGGTAGGTTTGACGGCTGGTGTAATACACATTCTGCACATCAACAAATATTGCCACGCGTTCCATTAATAAGCGCTGCCTTTTGATAAACAAGAAAGGGCAACATAGTAACAGATGCCTTACTGAAATATATCTTTACAGTTAACCAACACATTACCAGCGAATGCGGTTGTGGTTATCAATCACTCCCTTTAGGATGAGTTGTGCAAATTATAAACAACTGGTTGAGAGGGACATTGGCCATGAAAAGCATTACCTGCGGTACAACTCAGATTATTTTACTCTGCTCGTTAGCGCTGTTTAGCTTTAGGCAAGTTAGCGCTGCAGACAACGCGCTTATCCACCAACAAATTCAGCAGAAAACGGCTGCCATTTACAGTGAACTGGTGGCGGTCCGTAACGATTTACATCAGTATCCTGAACTAAGCGGCGAAGAGCAACGCACTGCCAGCAAAATTGCAGCCTTGCTGGCTGAACTGGGGCTCGATGTTATTCGCGATATCGGCGGGCACAGTGTTATCGGTGTGCTCGATACCGGTAAACCGGGTAAGTCGGTTGCCTGGCGGGCCGACATCGACGCCATCCCAACACAGGATGGCGTTGAGCACAACTGCGGGCATGACATCCACACAACTATTGCGTTGGGCATGGCTGAGGTATTGCACTCGCTGAAATCTCAGTTAACCGGCAAGCTAGTCTTTGTCTTTCAGCCAGCGGAGGAAACTTACACCGGGGCCCGGGCCATGCTTGATGAAGGATTTTTAACAGCCGTTCAGCCCGATGAGTTTTACGCGGCCCATATCTCGCCCATGCCGGTCGGGTTGGTAGCGTCTAAGGCCGGTTACTTATATGCTGATTATCGTCAGGTCAACCTGGTGTTTACTAACGTCACAGAACCGCAAGCATTTATTGCTCTGGCAAAACAGAGCATCAGATCACTGCAAAGTGTGGCTGAGGACAGTCCGTTCTGGAACACTGCAAACCTGATGGACCCTACTATCGGGCTTGGCCACCCCAATACTATTTATCAGAATTACGTTGTAGTGGAAAACCGCTTTGATGTTGAACACGCCGGTGATGCGCTTACCGTAAGTGGTTATGTCAGCGCCAGCAATAACGCATTAATGCAGTCGATAAATCAACGCCTGCGGCAAAAAATAGCAAACAGCGAATTGGCCGCTTCCTTTGTGCAAGTGAATAACCAGGCGACTCAGCTCACCTATTCGCTGCAGCGCGGCAACATTAACAACGCCGCTCAGTTAACTGAACAAAGCCTGCAGTCCATGGCGAAAGTATATGGTGGTGGAGTGCTCAAATTATACGGCGTTATCCCCGATGGCCGGGGCGACGATTTTGCTTATTTTCAGCAACACATTCCTGGCACCTATTTTCTGCTCGGCGGTTCAGATTTTAGTAAAGGTATCGTTGCTATGCCCCATGCGCCCAATTTTGCCGTCGACGAACGGGTAATAGAGTACGGCGTTAACTATTTTTCTTCGTTGCTGGTTGAGCGTCTTGGGCTTTAACCGGCCTGTTGTTGCTCATCAAGGGTTAGCTGGCGCAGATATAAAAATAAGGGTAGTCCTAAGGATACCCCGACACAAAGCGTTGCAACGATGGCCAGCCAGCCTTTTTTTTTGGCCAGCCGCTTACTTTCAACCACAATCAAAGTAATAAGCACCAGAGCAGAAATTACCACATCAAACACAAAGAACCGGCTGATAGGATTAACCAGTAACAGGTCAAAAAAGAGCGGCAGGTCAGCTCCGTTCGCTATCAGCCAGGGCACAAATTGAGAAAGCGGCAGAGCGGCGCCCAGCACGCAGAAAATCAGATACACATGTTTGAGTGACAAACCTTCATCCTTAGGGTTTAGCAACTAACGGTTGGCTGGTTACTCCATAATACTTTCAGGCGTATGATCAAACAATCGCGCTTCCCGGGCTTTTAGTGCTCTGAGCTTACTACGCAGGGTCTCGCTAATCCGCGTGTTGCGGTCAATGACGTCCAGTTGTGACCAGGTGGCTCGTTCGCCACTGGAAATAAGTTCCTGAATACTGTTAAGCGTAGGGTTAGCCGCTACCTGCATTAAATTGCGTAACTGCTTTTGCGGCAGAATGTTGATATTGCCCACATACTGCTGATCGATCACCGACCGTACTTTGTGCAGTGCCAGTTTGCTGCTGCGATTAGGCACCAGGTGTTCCATGATATCGAAAGCATAAATACTATTGGCTTTGGCGAGCTGGCGCAGATGGCGAAATGTCATGCTGGAAAGTGTTTTCGCCTGAGTCCGGGAGGAAGACAAAAACGGCACCGCCAGTGGATTGGTCTGACTCACAATACTGTGGTTTACGCCATATAATCTGGCCAGACGCTCAAAGGGCAGGTCGGCCATAATCGAGCCGTCGGCAAAACGGCGGTTAGGAATATACGGCACAATGTCACCACTGCTTGTTTTCGCTTTTAGCTGTACCGATGTGAATAACAGCGGCACCGCACAAGAAGCACGAATGGATTGCATAATTAACGCGTTGGGGGAGGTTTTTGCATTGAGCAGTCTTGAGTACTGATGCAAATCCGCCGGTGAAACGGTTACCGTAATATGGCGGCCGGTTTTTTTATAGGCTTCTTCAAAAGTAGTCAGATCAAATAACGAAATCAGCGTGTTTTCCAGTGCCCGGCTGTCCAGAATACTTTTACGGCCCAGGCCGCCCCATAACCGCCAGTTCTGAAAGTGTTCAAATATAAATTCTGCACTCAGCGCTTCGAGTAATTCGTCGTGAGTGCGGGTGCCCAGCATCCCGGCAATAATAGAGCCTGCGCTGGCACCTGAGACTACCGTGGGCAGCAGGTTTTGCTCATTCAGCGATTTCACCACACCACAATGGAAAAAGCCCAGCCCGGCGCCGCCGGATAACATTAAACAGCTGCGGCCAAAGGCATGCGCCGTTTCTTCAAAAAACGACAGCTTGTCGTAAAAGTCGATATGGTCCTCATCGGCGTGATAAATCTGCTCCAGGGCACTGACAACCTGCGTAATAAACTCTTCAATCAGGTGTTTGGTACCAATCTTACAGTGGCCGAGTAATTCGGGGTTAGCAATGTTGCCTAAATTACCATGGATCCCTTCGTGCAGAATCGACATCAGGCCGCTGATATCGTTCTGACTCTGAGCAAACTTAATACGCTGCACCCGTTTACGGATTAACCGGTAGTCATATAAACGGCAGGGATCTTTCGCCTTCCAGTCATCCGCGCCAGACAGCGCGTCGTGGGCCTCGCAGGCTTCTTTGTATTCCTGGTAACTGCCAGCATGTTCAATGGCACGTTCCAGTTCGCCTAATTTTGATTGAAATACGGTCATACATCCCCCGGCACTGATTTGGTTAATTTCCGGTATTTGCGCCTATACTGGCAGTGTAGAGTGCACAATTAGAATCGGCTAACTAATTTGTTGGACCACGGAAATAACGAAATTACGTCAGCGACGGTTAAGTACCGTGGAATTTGCTTTTCGTTGATCTAAGCCGATGTATAAACAAAGTTAATTTGACCAATACTGCACCACAAAGTAGCCTGAGCACTGACAATGATAACAATAGCCTTGTAGCACCAACATGGAATGGAATGTACAAACCTTAAGTTTGCTATCTATCCCGCTGATTAGCGCGTTAGTAGGATGGATCACCAACTATCTGGCGGTAAAAATGATGTTTTACCCGCTTAAGTTTGTAGGGATCCCGCCAATTTTTGGCTGGCAGGGCTTAATACCGGCCAAACGCCGGCAAATGGCCGAAATTGAGGTAGAGCTGGTGCTCGGTAAATTACTCAGTGTTGAGGAGCTGGCCAGTCGGCTCGATCCTGAGGAACTCACCAAAGCCATTGAACACCGCCTGCAGCAGGTGGTGCGTAAAATCGTTAACGAAGTGATGGAAGAATCAGCACCGCAACTATGGGCCGCGTTACCGGTGCAGGGTAAAAATCTGGTGTACCGCCGAATAGAAGACGACATCCCTTATGTGGTCAGTAAAATGGTGGAGGATTTTCAGCACAACGTAAATGAAATTCTCGACATCAAAGAGCTGGTGGTAGAACAGCTGGTTAACTCCCCTGAGCTGATAAATGAGATATTCCTGCGTTCCGGCGAGCGGGAGTTCCCTTTTATCGTACGTTCCGGCTTTTACTTTGGCTTCTTATTCGGTCTGCCTACCATGGCTTTATGGTATCTGTATCAGGCGTGGTGGATCCTGCCCTTAGGCGGCTTGCTGGTGGGCTATGCCACTAACTGGATTGCCATAAAAATTATCTTTGAACCCAAGCGCCCGGTACGTTTTATGGGTTGTACCATTCAGGGCATGTTTCTTAAGCGCCAGAAAGAAGTGTCACGGGTCTATGCCAACATTATCGAAACCAAACTGATTAACTCAAAAAATATTACCCATATGATTCTGCATGGCTCCGGTTCAGCACAATTGCTGGAACTGATTGAGCTGCACGTGAACGACGCCATAGAACGTTATGTTGCCATCGCCCAGCCTTATTTTGCCTTGGGCGTCGGCTCCGAAAACTACTTCAAAATGAAGTCCATGGCAGTTCGGCGATTATTTGAAGACAGCGATAAATACCTGCTTTACGCCTTTGATTACGCCAATCAGGCTCTGCGGGTAGGGGATGATTTATGTGAGCGTCTGCAAGCCCTGCGCTCAGAAGAATTTGAAGGGGTACTGCGCCCCGCCTATCAACAGGATGAATGGAAACTGATTGTTACCGGGGCAATGCTTGGTATGGCCGCGGGTGTTGCACAACTATACCTGCTAATGATGGGGTAGGGCAGAACCTTATGGCCAGTAAAACCGCAGAACGCATCCTCGCCGCCGCACTCACCTTGTTTAACGAACAGGGCGAAAATGCTGTTACCTCGGTGGATATTGCCATGGAGCTGGATATCAGCCCCGGTAACCTGTACTACCACTTTAAAGGCAAAGAGCAAATTATTGACGGCCTGGTGCACTGGTACAGCGAAGCCATGCAAACCTTGTTGCGCCCGGCCACACTGGAAAAAGTGCAGGCCGAAGATTTCTTTTATTTCATTGCTATTGTGCTGGATAAACAACAGCTGTTTCGGTTTATGTATCGCAGCCCGGCCGACCTGGCCGAGAAATACCCCAAAGTAAAACACTGGCATAAACAGCAAATCAGGCAACTGGAATCGAGTTTAACCAAGCTGTTATTGCGCTTTGCTGCGCAAGAAGCATTGCTGGCCAGCTCCGCCGAACAGCGCCTGATGGTGGATTTAATTATAATGATCCTGACGCAGGCAAATCAGTATGATGACCTGCGTAATATTGATGATCCCCAGGCGCAAAAGTTTCATGCGCTCAGCCTGATGATGACAGCCCTGCTGCCGCGCTTTCGTTTGCAGGAAACAACCGTGGCTCAGCTACGTAAAGCCATCGAGCATCACTCCATGGCGAACCTCACGTTACCGGCCGCCAGGGGGGATACATGAGCCAGAAACTGTCTTTTCTGGACCGTTCGTTCTGGATCACCGAGTCTAAAGCGAATCCCAAGCATGTAGGTTGCCTGCAACTGCTTGAAATGCCAGAGGGCAGCGATCCCAAAGCTTATGTAAGCGCGCTACATGAGGAAATGCAGGGCTTTGCCCGGGCCTGCCCCCCGTTTAACTGTCGGGTAAAAGCCGTGGCTATCTGGCCGCTGGGGTTACAGCCGGTTAAGCACATGCAAATGGACTATCACGTACAACTTCATCAGGTAGAGGATGTGCATGACCGCCCGGCTCTGGACGAGTTTATTGCCCGCATGCATGAAACCCGGCTAGACCACGACAAGCCGCTCTGGCAGTACCATTTTTTATATTCTCCATCACAGCAGGTATTTGCTATTTATGCGCGGGTCCATCATATGTATGGCGATGGCGCTACCCTGGTACGCTGGTTTCAGGCCGGTTATCTGGATGAGCCGCAAAGTACCGGCTTTGTACCGGTATGGGCATTAAAGCGGCTCCGGCATCAAAAACGTGCGCAGTACAAGCGCATGAAACGTTTTTGGATAAACCTATGGGAAACGCTGCTTACTGGTAAGGATTTGCTGGTGATTTTCACTCGTTTATTGTTACGCCTGATCCGGATTAATCGTCATTATATGCCCGTGCCCTTTACCGGTACCCGTACCGTACTTACCGGTCAGGTTAAAGCAGGTCGTGCAGTGGCGACCTTTGATTTAGATTTTGCCCGCGTGCGGGCGCTGGCCCGGCGCACCAGAGCATCAGCTAACGAAGTGCTACTTACCGCTTTTGATATTGGCGTTCACCGCTTGTTGCAGGATCACGGTCATGTATTTACCCGTGCGCTGTATACCAATATGCCCATCAATTTGAGAAAGCCCGGTGAAAAAACTACCGGTAATCGCATTGCCATTGTACCGGTGCAGTTAGCCCATGATGAGAGCGATCCTTACCTGCGCCTGCGGCAGATTATTTATCATCATCGCATTGTAAAGCAGGCTGCCCAGCGGGCCCGTCCTTCTGCTTTCAGCGGTTATACCATTGTTATCCAGGCCATCGCGCTGGTATTCGAGTGGCTGCATATTTCGGACTGGGTAAAACCCATTGCTAATGTGCTGGTGTCGAATATCCCCGGCCCTAAACAACAAAAGTACTTTAAAGACAGTAAATTGCTCGCCTGTTATCCCATTTCTACGCAAACCCCGGGGGGCGGCGTTAACATCACCCTGATGACATATAATGGTACGGCCAATATTGGAATGGTGTGTTGCAATCAGCAGATTAAATCGTTGCAGCCGCTGGCGGAGTACTGCCGCGAAGCGTTCGACATGCTGGAAGCCAGTATTGACGATCCGAGCCTGAGTATCGATGATATTGGTGAGCACAGTGACGAGGTGCCACTTTCCATTGTCAGCGATCACTAGTAGCATTGCCGCTCCTGTTTTACTGAGGTATTCCCATGTGGCGTTGTCCGCTTTGTCAGCAACCATTACAGCAATCGATGCGCACCTGGCGGTGTGAAAATCGTCATGCCTTTGATGAGGCCAAATCTGGCTATTTAAACTTACTGCCGGTGCAGAATAAAAAGTCCAGACAGCCCGGTGATGACAAAACCATGGTTAATGCCCGCCGCCAGTTTCATGATGCCAAAGGCTATGAGCCGCTTATGGCGGCGCTGGTAGAAACTATTCAGAAGCATTATGCAGGGCAGTCGGATGTACGCTTATTTGATGCCGGTTGTGGCGAGGGCAGTTATCTTGGCTATATCGTACAGGCGCTACAGGATGCAGAGCGTAGAGTAAACGCATCTGGCTGCGATATTGCCAAACATGCTGTCGATCTGGCGGCTAAACGCTATAAAAACTGTCATTTTGCGGTAGCCAGCAGTGCCCATCTTCCGCTTGATGATAATTCGCAGGATGTGGTGCTGCAGGTATTTGCCCCGGGCAGTAATACAGAATACCAAAGAGTAATTGCACCGGGCGGTCTTCTGATAGCTGTCGACCCGGCTGAAGATCACCTATGGTCTATAAAGCAGGCCATTTACGATAACCCCCGTCAGCACAAGGTTGAATTTGCCGACCGCGCCGGATTTAGTCAGCTCAGTGAGCAACGGGTGAGTTTTACGGTGGATTTATCCGATCCGCAAACTCGCCAGGGATTGCTCGAGATGACCCCTTATTACTGGCGTTTACCACAGGATGAAGCTCAGGCCCGGTTCGCCGAATTACAGCAGGTAGAAGCGGACTTTGTTATTCACGTTTGGCAACGGGAACACAGTTAAACTGAAATTTTGTGTGCACTGTATATTGTGTAATCAGATGCCAGCCCACATAGTAAAGAGGTGCCAGTGAGTTAAGGAAAACCCATGCATCTCGCCCAACTCAATATCGCCAGGCCTAAATTTCCTATGGATTCCATAGGGATGGCTGAAGCTGAGGAACGCTTAGTTCATCTACGTGAACATGGAGAAAGTGATTTTGCGTTCAGTTTTAAGCACAGCTTTAATAAGTAGAAAGGGTATCGACCAGACCGTGAAGGTCAGGCCGATAACCATCGTTGATTTGATTAGGAGTCAGGAGTTAGCCTAGCGTTTGCCAAAGTCGCTGAGTAAGGCCTCGTCGACTATGCCATTATGCTTAAAAATAATGCCATCTTTCATGACCATGTCGACATCACGTACTAAGTTCATATATTTAAGCACATTGCCACGCACAGCGATGATATCGGCTACCTTACCCGGTGTTACTGTGCCATAACGGTCTTGAACGCCCATCATTACTGCTGGCCAATAAGTCGCTGCCCGTAGTGTGTCCATGGCGTCAAATCCCATGTCACGAACACTGGTGATGCCGGCAAGCAGCAACTGCATCAGTGAGGCCGGCATAATCTCATCCACCTGGCGGTCGCGATACGCTTTTTGCCAGTGCGTATAATTGGCGTGGCCGGTAAGCATTATGTGAGCGTGACTTTCCCATAAACCGGGCAGCACGTCGTGCCCTTCGGTGGAGACTTCGCGATAGCCCGCGGGCACGGGTAAAGATTCTATTGTGCCTACCTGTTCGATGATGCCGTCTTTTACCAGGATCACGCTATTGTGTAGCGGGCGTTCGGCCGTGCCGTCTATGAGTCTGCCACCCACCAGGGCGATATTTTCTGCCTGTGATGGCATGCCAGTGAGCAGGCCGGCTAGTAAAGTTAGTGTCGTTAGTAACCGCATTATTTTTCCTTATTCTGGTTATCCTGATTTACGTTCTGCTCACCAATTGAACAAATCAATGTTTTCTTTAGAGATATTGATGCAGTGGCTGGGAGGCTTAACAGAGAAAATGCATCAGTCGTCAGTGCTGAACGACCGATGCATACGACTAACCAAAGTCTTCAGCCAGCTTTAGCGGCCTTTAAATTTTCGCGACTCTTTTTGCGAAAAGTTCACAAACCGGGTAAAGGCTTTATCCTTAGCCCTTTTCTGAGCGAGTGAGGCGGAGTTAAGCGCATCTTCGCGGAGCAATTTCTGGTAATTGGACAATCGCCTCGAGTCCAGAGAGCCTTGTTCCACGGCGGCCTGAACTGCGCAACCGGGCTCCTGATCGTGCTGACAGTCGGCAAATCGGCACGCCTCGGCTAAGAGCTGGATATCGGCAAACGCCGAGACAATCCCATCATGACAATCAGCTAACTGTAATTCCCGCATACCTGGTGTATCGAGAATGAGTCCGCCCTGTGGTAAGGGGAAAAGTGAGCGCCCGGTAGTGGTATGACGCCCTTTAGCATCATCCACACGAATACCTTGCGTAGACTGACGGAATTCACCCAGTAAAGTATTGGTAAGCGTTGATTTGCCTACCCCGGAAGAGCCAAGCATGACCACCGTATTACCGGGTTTTAGCCAGTCGCTTAACGCATCCATGCTGCTATTCTCCAGCGCGTTAACCGTGATCACCTGCAACTGTTTATCGATGCGGCGGACATTGTCGCGCCAGCTTTCGGGCTCATCAGTCAGGTCGGCTTTGGTTAACACTACCACCGGTTCTGCGTCGGCCGCTTGTGCGAGTGCCAGGTAGCGCTCGATGCGGCTGGGATTGAAGTCTTCGTTCATGGAACAAACGATAAATGCCGTATCCACATTGGCTGCAATTAACTGCCATTCATAACCGGTGCCGGCTGATTTGCGTTTAAAACAGCTGTACCGCTCGAGCAAGCGCACAAACTGTTTATTTTCGTTCAGCAATATCCAGTCGCCAACGACCAGAGGTGGCATGGCAGGCGTGATTGGCAAGGTAAAGGTATGCGGATCCGCTGCTACGGTCAGCTGAGATTTATGTTGTTCAGTGACTCTGGCTGGGATTATTTGATCCCACTCTTCAAGAGTAAGTTGTTGCTGGAAAAAAGGTCGCCAGCCCATGGCGGCGAGAAGTTGAAAATTAGTCATAACTAACCCTTAACTAACGTTAATGTTTTCATTAAGGGGGCAAAGGCCCCGGCATTAGTACCGGGCAGTAAAAGGGCGGTTTAGTTAGCCCATAGCCCGGTCAGGGTGACGACAATCATCAATATTCTCCTAACCGTTATTCGACGTTATGGAGTATAGCCTAACAGGCACCTGTGTGCACTGGCTCAGCGTTGTCTTTATTCGCTCAGAGCTGTCTTTATTCGCTCAGGGCTGTTTCGATGCGCTCAGGGCTGTCTTTCTAAGCTCAGGGCTGCTCAGTAAAGAAAAACCGGAGCTGGTTTTCTTCTACGGCTACCCGTTTGCCATAGCGCGCAAATAAAAACTCCCGCCAGTGGTTGTCATCCATGGTGTATTCCAATGCGCGCTCATCGAGCCTGGCGAGTAGTTCTTTGGCCAGCCTGGGTTTGTGGTAATCCAGAATACGTTGGGTATTGCCGTGTAAATAGAGTTTCAGGTAATCGAGTGCCTGATCGGTAGAGCCCGCCGACACCAGACTAAGTGCCGAGCGTAATGGCTGGCCAAGTAAAGAACCAAGACCGGATAGCGGCAACGGCAGTAATTTATCAATAATAAACTGAGTGTCTTTTACCAGTGAGTACTGGTCGTTGAGTAAATGAATAAAATCTACCCGTGTGTCAGTAAGGTGCAATGAGCGACTGGCCGGATAGTAATTGGGCAGGGCGCTGATGCCTGCAGCCGCATGGGCCTTATATATTCGCGATCCCATCACTTTGACTTCAATGGCACAGAGGATCTGCACGGTGAGCCGATTAGTGGAGGTGGGCATACTGAGCTGTGCTTCCAGGCAGGTAAAGTGACCTTCGCCAATGGGCACCGCTAACGGTTCAGTAAACGGGAAATGTGGGGCGATGAGTTCATTAAGCTCTTGTTCGGTGAATATATCGTACTGCAGACGACCGCTTTTAATCAGGCAATAGCCCACCAGGGCATTCACTCTGTCGCGCCAGCTTAATGGAGGTAACAAACATCAATCCTTACACAGTAAAGTGGGGCAAGCCCGTTGTTGCGCTAAATCATAACAGTGCTGTTTACACTGGCTCAAGGCTTAAAATTTTTTGCGTCGCCGGCGACAATGGCGTAGCGTAAGTTCAACTGGTACAATCAGTTGGTAAAGACGAGAGTAATTTGACCGGCTTAACCATTCAACAGCGGGTGAACAATGCATATTCCTGTTCAACAATTCGACTATGTGATCATCGGTGGTGGTTCTGCCGGTGCGGTGCTGGCGGCGCGTTTAACCGAAAACCCGATGATTCGGGTATGTCTGGTTGAAGCAGGCAGTAGCGATCGTAACCCGTTTATTCATATCCCCTTTGGCTTATCACTACTGGCGCGTTTCGACAGCATTGGCTGGGGATACAACACCGAACCACAACCGGCACTGAACGACAGAGAGCTATTCTGGCCAAGGGGCAAAACGCTCGGCGGCTCCAGCTCAATTAATGCTATGTGTTATATTCGTGGCCAGGCCGAGGATTATGACCACTGGGCAGCGCAAGGGGCTGATGGATGGGACTTCGAGTCAGTTCTGCCGTATTTTAAGCGCGCAGAGAATTACTGTGGCGGTGCCGATGAATATCACGGTGTGGGCGGCCCGCTGGATGTAAATAATCTGCGTCATACCGCTGAGGTGTCCGATGCCTTCGTTAATGCCGCAAGATACGTTGATCTGCCCGTGCGTGAAGACTTCAACCGTCGTGACCGTGAGGGTCTGGGTTACTACCAGGTTACGCAGCGCAACGGCCAGCGCTGTTCTACCGCGAAAGCGTATCTCACTGATGCACGTCAGCGCGGCAACCTTATCATTATTACTTCAGCCCTGGCTGAACGAGTGCTTATTAAACAACAGCGCGCCACCGGTGTGCAGGTGAGGTGTAAAGGAAGGGCCATGCGTTTAATGGCGTCCCGCGAGGTCATTCTTAGCGCCGGTGCTATCAATTCGCCCCATTTGCTGATGTTATCGGGGATCGGCCCGGCCAGTGAACTGGAAGACAAAGGCATTTACGTGCAGCAGGATTTACCCGGCGTGGGCAAAAACCTGCAGGACCACCTTGATGCCATTGTGCAATACCGCAGTAAGCAACCTCTGGGTTATCCCATTGCGGCCAGAATGCTGCCACGCTACATCAAAGCGGCATGTCGCTATTTATTTAAACGGGATTATATTTTTTCGTCCAACGTGGCCGAGGGCGGCGGTTTTGTACGCTCGTCACTGGCGCAGGCATCGCCGGATATTCAGTTCCACTTTTTACCGGCTATTTTGCAGGATCACGGCCGGCGTTTTGTGCATGGCTTTGGTTATGGCTTGCATGTTTGCGCGTTATACCCGAAGAGCCGCGGCGAAATTACCCTACAAAGTAATCACCCGGCCGATCACCCTTCAATTCAGCCCAATTACCTGAGCGAAGACGACGATCTTAAGGTGATGATCGACGCAGTAAAATGGGCCCAAAAAATACTTACCAGCGAAGCCTTTGCACAATATGAGGGTTACCTGAGTATCGGCGAGCACCGCCTGGAGTCAGACGAAGATATTGCTGACTTTATTCGCGAGCGAGCCGAAACCATCTATCACCCGGTGGGCACCTGTAAAATGGGCGCCGATGATGACCCCATGGCAGTGGTAGACAGCAAGTTGCGGGTACGCAATGTGGCTGGTTTAAGGGTGGTTGACGCGTCGGTTATGCCATCTCTGGTTGGCGGCAATACCAATGCGCCAACCATTATGATTGCCGAACGCGCAGCAGAATGGATCCGCAACGACCAGAATTAAAATAATGGGGTCAAAATCATGGGGTCAAAATCATGGGGTCAGAGTCTGAGGGATCCCCACGAATTTAACTTCATGTACCTCCGGCCCAGGCGGCGTCAACTGTGGAGCTGTAACATTTGAGTGCAGCTTTCCACTGTCGCATAG